>SCPO01000063.1_pt1:1182500-1300991 | contig 1300991 bp, 1548 predicted proteins | sample 6106821 | NCBI WGS metagenome assembly SCPO01 (sample SAMN10720448, study PRJNA508395) | human gut metagenome | isolation source: Participant 2 stool, 0 month | host: Homo sapiens | collected 2017
TCCCAACTGAGCTACGCCCCCGTAATGGGTTAACTTAAGTCTCGATAATCCATTCCGAAGAATCCGTTATCTTTTATAAGTTTTACCTATTAAATTAGCTCTTAGTGTCTGTACTTTACACAAAGTGTATTTCAAGTTATATGAGCCAACTGGTGGGCCTAGGTGGACTCGAACCACCGACCTCACGCTTATCAGGCGTGCGCTCTAACCAGCTGAGCTATAGGCCCATATCTGTAGATTGAGAGTCTTTACAGATCTCTCAAAACCGAACAATGTTAGGTGCCAAAGTGTCGACCTAAGTGACATCCTAAGCTCTTGGCCTAGTGTATGTCTCCCTAGAAAGGAGGTGATCCAGCCGCACCTTCCGATACGGCTACCTTGTTACGACTTCACCCCAATCATCGACTTTACCTTAGACGGCTGGCTCCCGAAGGTTACCCCACCGGCTTTGGGCACTTCCGACTTTCGTGGTGTGACGGGCGGTGTGTACAATGCCCGGGAACGTATTCACCGCAGTATGCTGACCTGCGATTACTAGCGATTCCGACTTCACGTAGGCGAGTTGCAGCCTACGATCCGAACTGAGAGAGTGTTTCTCGGGTTTGCTCCACCTCGCGGTATTGCTTCCGTCTATTAACGCCCATTGTAGTACGTGTGTAGCCCAGGTCATAAGGGGCATGATGATTTGACGTCATCCCGCCTTCCTCCGCATTGTCTGCGGCAGTCTCTCATGAGTTCCCACCCGAAGTGCTGGCAACATAAGATAGGGGTTGCGCTCGTTGCGGGACTTAACCCAACATCTCACGACACGAGCTGACGACAACCGTGCACCACCTGTTTTCTGGCTTCCGAAGAAGAGGAACTATCTCTAGTTCTGTCCATCAATGTCAAGACCTGGTAAGGTTCTTCGCGTTGCGTCGAATTAAACCACATACTCCACCGCTTGTGCGGGCCCCCGTCAATTCCTTTGAGTTTCAACCTTGCGGTCGTACTCCCCAGGCGGGGTACTTATTGCGTTAACTCCGGCACAGAAGGGGTCGATACCTCCTACACCTAGTACCCATCGTTTACGGCCAGGACTACCGGGGTATCTAATCCCGTTCGCTCCCTGGCTTTCGCGCCTCAGCGTCAGTTTTCGTCCAGAAAGTCGCCTTCGCCACTGGTGTTCTTCCTAATATCTACGCATTTCACCGCTACACTAGGAATTCCACTTTCCTCTCCGATACTCTAGATTGGCAGTTTCCATCCCATCACGGGGTTAAGCCCCGAACTTTTAAGACAGACTGACCAATCCGCCTGCGCGCTTTACGCCCAATAATTCCGGACAACGCTTGCCACCTACGTATTACCGCGGCTGCTGGCACGTAGTTAGCCGTGGCTTTCTATTCCGGTACCGTCAATCCTTCTAACTATTCGCAAGAAGGCCTTTCGTCCCGATTAACAGAGCTTTACAACCCGAAGGCCGTCATCACTCACGCGGCGTTGCTCCGTCAGACTTTCGTCCATTGCGGAAGATTCCCCACTGCTGCCTCCCGTAGGAGTCTGGGCCGTGTCTCAGTCCCAATGTGGCCGTTCATCCTCTCAGACCGGCTACTGATCATCGCCTTGGTGGGCCGTTACCCTCCAACTAGCTAATCAGACGCAATCCCCTCCTTCAGTGATAGCTTATAAATAGAGGCCACCTTTCATCCATCCTCGATGCCGAGATTAGATCGTATGCGGTATTAGCAGTCGTTTCCAACTGTTGTCCCCCTCTGAAGGGCAGGTTGATTACGCGTTACTCACCCGTTCGCCACTAAGATTGATAGAAGCAAGCTTCCATCGCTCTTCGTTCGACTTGCATGTGTTAAGCACGCCGCCAGCGTTCGTCCTGAGCCAGGATCAAACTCTCCAAGATATCTTGAAGCTATTTGAATAGCTCATTATTTGTTGTCGTTACATGTAAGTAACTTTGAATTATGGTTGGTTTTGACATTGTCAAAACCCGCACTCTGGCATATGTTCAATCGTATTGATTGATTACCTATCATTGTTCAGTTTTCAAAGATCTGTTATCAGTTTCACGCTTCAGTGAAGCCATCTGACGACTTGATTATAATAACATGTGAGCACTTTCATGTCAACACATTTTATAATCTTTTTTGAAGTTCTTTCGAACTTCAAAGTGTATTTCTACACTCATTAAGAAACAGTCGCTCGAACGACTGTATGGATATTATAGTATAACCAAAAAATAATGGCAACCCCCAATTCTCAACTTCACACAACTTTCATTGCACATTCATTTTTCAACCTAAAAACTTAAGATTGATTTTATACAACCTATTTTGTATAATGTAGCTGTAATATAGACTCTTTCACTTATGTAGTTATATAGTTATATACTATTAAATACTATATTTTAATTTTGAATTAGCTCTATATTTCAATTTAGTCTTTTATTATGGTAGTTATTATTAATATTATAATAATGTGTGAGGAGATTGAGTATGAAATTATCCAAACGTTTATTATCCAAAACAGTTGCTGTTGCTGCGGTATGTGCAACTATGGCCACTGCAGCCTTTGCTGCACCACAAGGTACATTTGATACCTCTGAAATTCAAATTACAGGCGAAGCCTCTCGTTCTGTAGCACCTAACTATGCGATTTTAACACTTGGTATTACTAGTGAAAACACTAATATCAATGCTGCAAAATCCAATAACGATCGCATCATGAGTGATTTAATCAGCAAGTTAGGTCATTTAGGTATCGACAAAAAAGATATTTACACATCTAACATTTCTATTAACCCTACAAGTGATTATCAAGATGGCAAACGAATTAACACTGGTTATAGTGTAGCAAATCGTGTGACTGTAAAAATCAACAATCTTGATAATGTAGGAAAGGCTGTTGACGCTGCTGTTAGCGCTGGCGCCAACGATATCAACAACCTTTCATTCCAAAATGATGTATCTCAACAACTATCTGATTCTTTAACTACCGAAGCAATTCAAGACGGTCGTCATAAAGCTGAGGTTATAGCTGCAGCCCTTGGTCGTACTTTAGGCCCTGTAAAAACTGTTTCTATCAGCACACCACAAACAAGCTCTATGGACTCTGGTTCCTATCGTAACGCCTTAATAAAGCGTCTCTCGAAACTGCTACTCCTGTTGAAAAGGATCATTAGTAGTTTCTCAAGACGCTAATATTACTTATTATTTACAATAGAATTTTCTGGTACCACACCTTCGTGGACCGCTACAATGCCGCCTGTCAATTCATGATAGGTGGCATTTTCATATCCTAAAGATTTCCAGATTTCAAGAATCTCACTTTGATGAGGATATCTGCGTAAGGATTCTGGCAACCATGCATAAGAAGAATTATCCTTACTTAACTTACCTAAAATAGGTAATATATAGGAGAAGTAGAAATTATATAACTGTTTAAAACCAAACATGCTTGGCTTTGCGAGTTCTAACACAACTACTTTTCCACCTGGCTTTACAACACGTTGCATTTCAGATAACACTTGTTTAATATCTGGCACATTACGCATTGCAAATCCGCTCATAGCAGCATCAAATGTGTTATCTGCATATGGTAATGCCATCGCATCACCTTGAACAAGATTAACTTGATCTATTAAACCAGCATCTTCAATGCGTACACGACCTTGATCAAGCATCTCACTATTAAAGTCCAAAGCCTCCACCCTTAATGTTGGTTCTTGACGTAACGCTTCCTTTGTAAACACACAAGTGCCACAAGCTACATCAAGTATACGTTGATTTGGACCTATATTCATTGCTTTTACAGAAAATTTGCGCCAGTAATAATCCTGTCCAAAACTCAAGACTGTATTCATCAAATCATAATTCTTAGCAATATTAGAGAATACACCTTGCACAAATTCTTCTTTATCTGCATATGTTTTAAATTCTTTCGTATTCATTATGGTCCTTTCACTAATCAAGAACTATATTCAAACTCTTTACTCGCATAGTATATCATACTATGCCCCCCTATCAAAAGAATCCTATTATATATACTATTTATAGTAATTATGTAATGAGCACATATTTAGTTAAAACCATATATTCACTGCTGTTAAAATTAGCATATTACAAAATAAACATCGTTATCAATCACAGTAGATTTAATTTAACTATATATAAATGACTATGATATTATCTATTGCCACCATCCTGTGTTCGTTGTATAATGACATATGTCCATGACGAAAAGATATCTTTTCCATGGTCTTTTATTAGTTTTTATTAAGTATTGGAGTGTACTATGAATCGATTTGTAAAATCAATCAATAGAGTCAGTCTAATCCAACAAATTATCATAGGTTTGATTATTGGTATTTTGACAGCTCTATATGTGCCAGATGTGGCAAATGAATTAGCTTTATTAGGCGTTCTCTTCGTTGGTGCTTTAAAAGGGATTGCACCAATCCTCGTATTTTTCCTTGTAATTGCAGCCATCAGTAAACACCGTTCTGGTCAAAAAACAGGTATGGGCTCTGTAATCACATTATATTTATTAGGTACATTCCTTTCTGCAGCGCTTGCTGTAGTCGTAAGCTTTATGTTCCCTACTACATTACACCTTGCAGCTAGTGCAGCTGATGCAGCTCCACCACAAGGTATCGTAGAGGTAATGAAAACACTTTTAAAAAATATTGTTGATAACCCTGTGAAAGCCTTAATGACGGCTAACTATATCGGCATTTTAGGTTGGGCACTTATTATCGGTGGCGCGTTACGCCATGCACCAATGAATACTAAAGAAGTAATGGAGTCTATCGCTCAAGCTATTACAACTGTAGTAGGTTGGATCATTCGCTTTGCTCCTCTTGGTATCATGGGTCTTGTAGCTGACTCTATTGCAACTAACGGTATCGAAGCGTTAATTGGTTATTTCCAATTACTCGTATTACTACTTGGTTCTATGATTTTCGTAGCATTAGTAGTAAACCCGCTTTTATCTTTTGTATACCTTCGTCGCAATCCATATCCATTGGTATTCAAATGTTTGCGTGAATCTGCTATCTATGCGTTCTTTACTCGTAGCTCTGCAGCAAACATTCCTGTTAACCTTGATTTAGCGAAACGTTTAAAACTTAACCCTGATATGTATTCCGTATCCATTCCATTGGGTGCAACAATCAATATGGGTGGTGCAGCGATCACAATTACAATCATGACATTAGCTGCTGCCCATACACTTGGAATCGTTGTAGATATCCCTACAGCAATCCTCTTATCTGTTATTGCTACTATCGGTGCTTGTGGTGCTTCTGGCGTTGCTGGTGGTTCCCTACTTCTAATTCCTCTTGCTTGTTCTCTATTTGGTATCTCCAATGACATCGCAATGCAAGTTGTAGGTGTAGGCTTCATCATTGGCGTTTTACAAGATTCCACGGAAACTGCACTTAACTCTAGCACAGATATCCTCTTCACTGCTACTGCAGATTATGCAAAACGTGGCTATCACGAAAACTGGAATTAAATATAATGTTACAATTATACTAAAAGACGGACCTTCGGGACCGTTTTTTTGTATTAAAAGGTCCATAATTACTAGATTACTATACGACTTATAAATGTATTCACTGTATAATATAAAGAACATACTTTATAAATCAACATAGGTATCGATATTAATCATATACGTTTATATTAATCATATATGTTTATATTAATTACAATCGCCTATATTGATTTTCTTCAATATAGTGTTATAATGGAGTTAATAATAACTATTAACAGATAGCAATAGAAAGGAATCAACATGAAACAATACGATATTATTGTGGTTGGTACAGGTGGTGCAACCATCGTAGCTGACGCTGCGCTAAAAAAAGGCCTTAAAGTGGCCATCATAGAAAAAGGTAAATTTGGTGGCACATGCCTAAATCGCGGTTGTATTCCTACGAAAGTAATGGTTACAGCAGCTAATGCCATTCAAGAGGTAGAAGAGTTCAAAAAAATAGGCGTCAATGTTGGCGATGCAACTATGGATTGGGACACTGTAGCTAAACGTACATGGCATATGATTGACAAGTCTGCAGGCATCTATGATTACTATAACGCTTATGACAACGTAGATGTATATCGCGGTGCTGCAAGTTTTGTGTTCGATAAGGTTATGAACATCCACCTTAACGATGGCTCTGGTATCGTAGAAATCACAGCACCAACCATCGTTCTTGGTACTGGTGGTTATAGTAACATACCAAATGTACCTGGTCTAAAAGAGGCAGGCTTCCTTTCTAGTGAAAGTTTATTTGGCGATAAGTTCCCGAAACAACCGTATAAATCGCTTGCAGTACTTGGTGCAGGCCCTAGCGGCGTAGAATTCGGTCACGTATTTGCATCCGCTGGTACAGAGGTAACAATTCTTCAACATAATGTACGTTTAGTACCTAAAGAAGACGAAGAGATGTCCGAACATCTTCTTCAAAACTACCGAGCTCGTGGTATTAACGTAATCTTAAACCAAGACACTGTTGAAATCCGTCAAGAAGATGGTCTTAAAGTTGTAGTCACTAAAGATCGTAGCACTGGTGAAGTTACAGAAACTAAGGTAGAAGAAATCCTCGTAGCAGCTGGCATTCGTCCTGCTGTAGAAGAGCTCCACCTCGAAAATACAGGTATTGAAACATGGCCAAAGGGCTGGATTAAAACAAACGAGTTCCTCGAAACATCTGTTGATGGCATCTATGCCTTAGGCGATGTAAATGGTGAACCAGCATTCCGTCATCGTGCGAACTATGAAGCTGACATTATCGCCCACAACCTATACTTTGCTAAAAACGAAGAAGATTTTCGTTGGGCACGCTATGATACATTGCCAAAGGTTACATTCTCCTACCCTGAAATTGGTAGCGTAGGTCTTACTGAAGCAGGAGCTATCAAAGCTGGTTATAATGTAGGTGTAGGCAAAAACTACTACTCCTCCACAGCTAAAGGCTATGCAATGGGTATCAACCCTGGCGATGTAAATGACGGCTTTGTTAAAATCGTGGTAGACAAAGATACTAATTATATCCTTGGTATGCACGTAACAGGTCCTCAAGCGTCTATTCTCTTCCAACCATATGTAAACCTTATGAACAGTGGTGTAACTCCGTTGATAGCAATTAATGAAGAAATCGCTTCTGAACGTACTAAACGCTTACGTGAAAAAGGTATTACTCGCGAAATGGACCCTAAATCCGTTATCACTGTAGGTGAAACTATGAGCCCACATCCGTCCTTAATCGAGGTTATTATGTGGACACAAGCATACTACGAACACCGTTGGCAATAGTAAATATATATCCATTATATAAAACAAAGAGCTGAAGATTTTATCTTCAGCTCTTTATTTATAATATCGCTAAATAGATTAACGACCCATATCAATGGTGTTATCCCAAATAATATTTGTTTTACGACCGTCGAAACCTTGATCTGGTTCAGGAGGTAATTTACTAGATTTAGATTGACCTACATAAGCCCCTGTTTCAGCATCTACAGTAACTACAGTCTTTTTACCATCTTGATGCATTGTCATATAGTATAGGATCTTGCCTTCATGCGCTTCAATTTTCCAGCCTTTTACGACTGCATCAGCACCAAGTTGTTGTTTTGCAACGCGCTCAGCTTGAGCTGCTTCGATGACTTTATCTTTATTGAAGATTTCACCGATAACTTTCTTAGGTTTGCCACCTTCATCCATATCAGAAGTATTACCAGTGATAACGTCGATTTTCATCTTATATTGATGATATTTACTATAGCCTACTACTTTGTAACCATAGTTCAAATCATTAGAGTTAAGCTCTACAGAATGAAGTGCTGCATTAGGAAAACGGTTTTGGAAAATAGTACCAATTTTACTCATAGTCATAACCATGGATTCCCCTGGCGCACGTTGTACAGAAATATCAGTACTTGTTTCTGGTTTTGTTTTACGTGCATCTGCCACACTAGGTGTAGCAACGGACAATACGCCAACTGCCAATACACCAGTTAATGCCATAGAAATCAACTTTTTATTCATTACATATCCTCCTACTATATACAATGCTTTCACCTATGGTAAAAGCCATCCGTATACTAGAATTACTATAATTTCGTGCTATATGCAACAGCACACAAAACATACATAAATAGATATATTATTTAGACAATATACTATAAACCTTCATTCGATGCAAGTCGATCGTTTACATCAGTCATAAGCAATTTGTAACATGTTGCCACCAAAGGTACGCCAATCAACATGCCAGTGACCCCCATTAAACTACCACCAACGATAACAGCTGCAAACACCCACAAACCAGGCAAGCCAACGGAATTACCTACGATCTTAGGATAAATAAAGTTGCTTTCAATTTGATGAAGCACCTCTAATATAATCACATAAATTAATGCATCCATAGGGCTAACAGTGAGCAAGATAACTGCGCCTATAACGCCACCCACATAAATACCTAGCAATGGAATTAATGCAGTAAGGCCAATAACACAGGCAATCGTAGTGGCATATTCAATATTAAATGCCCATAGTGAAATACCAACCATAATGCCTAAAATCAAGGCATCTATGAACTGGCCTACAAAGAAGTTACTGAAGGTTTGAACAGCAACACGTGTGACATAACTAACGCGATTTACCCACTCATCGGATGCATAAGCTCGTAAAATACGTTTGCCTTGCATCATAAGTCGCTCTTTATCGAGCAACATATAAATGGCAAAAATCAAACCTAAGCCTATATTTAAGGTCCAGGATAAGGCTGTCCCCATTGCATTGACCAGGTATGTGCCGCCCTTTGTGCCCCACTCGCGAGTATATTTAACAATACTTTCACCACTCAAGGTATCCATAAGAGTTTGATTGGAGGCCATTGGTATCGTTTCTGTAAGGTGTTGCATCCAGGTTTGGAAATCTGAATATAACTGCGGCGAAGAAGCTACGATAATCGACATGGAATGAATCAATTGTGGAATCGCCATGCGAGCAATGAAATACACGATAGCACTGATAGTAACAAAGGATAATATAAGACTTAAAGGTCGTCTAATTTTATCTTTCCAACCAGTTTTACTCTTAGGCCACAGCCAGCGTTCATAACGCACAACGAGAATATCGAGGACAAATGCGATACAAGCACCTACTATAAGTGGAACAAAAGCAGTAATAATGGCATCAATAGCATTGGCTATATCGCTAATACGCAGCGCCATCATGATCATAACGCCAGCCAATATAATGGCCCCTATAAGCGGTTTGTAATATTTAAATCGTTTCATATATAACCTACTTTACTATACTCACAATGCATACATTACCAAAACTTAATGAACATTGTATGACCTACGATTGTATGCAAGTTTAGTATAACACAAAAGTCCACCTTATCACATGCTCGGTCCCCCGATGAACACGAGAGCATGATAGAAGGTGGACTTATTATATGTCTAATCTAAATTAGATTGAAGATTAGCGGTGAATGTAAACGTCTACACGACGGTTTTCAGCTTTACCTGCTGCAGTAGAGTTAGTTGCCACTGGTTTAGTGTCGCCATTAGCGATACCAATGAAACGATCAGCAGATACGCCGTTGTTTACTAAGTATTGAGCTACGTATTGTACGCGGCGTTCGGACAAGCCAACATTGTATTGAGGTGTTGCATCAGTATCAGCATTACCCAACAATTTGATTTGATCTTGAGAGTATTGGTTAGCAGCGTTTACAGCAGCTGTCAAGTTTGGATATTGGTCTGCACGAGCTACATCTTGGTCGGAATCGAAGTAGATGGATTGTACATAGTAATCCAATTTAGGAGTTTTGTATACAGGAGCTTCTACTACAGGAGCTGGAGCTGGAGTGTATACAGGAGCTGGAGCTGGAGTTGCTACAGGAGCTACTGTTTTGTGACCACCGAAACGGTAGGACAAGCCAACTACAGGACCTTGGAAGGAGATATTTTCATTATCTGCATGTTTTGTATTGATATAACGGTAACCAGCGTTGATATCCAAGTCTTCGTTCACTTTGTAGCCTAAACCAGCTTCCCAAGTGGAAGTTTTCTTAGTACCTACACCAGCTTTACCGTAAACTTCTACTTTAGAGCCAAGGTTAGCTTTACCAATTACACCTGCTTGTGCAATGTTATTAGCTTTAGCGAAGTCATGATTGAAATATGAGCATAGCCACCATATACAGCGAATTTTTGTTCAAGGATTGAACCAAGTTCACTTCGTGCATATCGTATCAAGATGTTTGTCGTTCAAACCATGGTAAGCATATTGAACAGCAGTTTTGTCAGACAAAGCGTATGTCAAACCACCATCAAAGTTCCATTTGTGAGCATTGAAATGTTCAGTTTTTGCTTTAGAATTGCTGCACCAAGATCAACTTGGAATTCGCCTTTGTTGAATTGAGTTTGTGGAGTTGCGCCAGCTACGGATACGCCTACAGCAGCAACTGCCAATAAAGCTAATAATTTTTGTTCATTATAATTCCCTCCAAAATAGCCCACAACAATACACAGGGCCTTGGTAATAATATACTTTCATTTTACAAAACTTTTCGATAAATTTCAATATCTTTTATGAATTTACCATGAGAATTTCGAATTTTATCTATATTCAGTTGTTATTTCTTTCAAATTCAAAAATACAATTATCTTTATAATATTAGGAATATTAAGGGGCTAATTATTAAAACTGATGATCCTCCCTTTATGCTTTTAAGATATATCTTATATTTATCTTAGCCTATCTTTAAAATTAAGCGAATCATAACCACCGTAGAACGGGTGGTTTGCTCTGACCCTATAAGGGTCTTTCTAGTGGTGGCCCTCTAAAGAGGGCATTGAATGATCTGACAACCAATTACACACTGGCTGCCCCCACTCGGGGCTTTATTTTGCCTATTTTATCTGGCTCACCCGTAAACGGGTCGGTGTATTCTTTAAAGTTTAATAAATTATGCTATATCCTCTTGTAGTTGATTGCGAATATTACTCTTTTATCGCTCCTTCATATCGCCCTACCGTATCCACATAATATCCTCTACACCAGAAATGTCTATTTCCATACTTATATTTTAAATTTTATCGAATATCATGAGGCTACTTTTACTTTTAAATATCCCATAAAACTCGATATGCTTAAATGTGGTGGTATCGTTACTAGCATAGGAATATGATCCGACAGCATTCCGCTTCTATTATCTCTACATTTTTCTCTTACATAATCTCGTAAGATTTACCTACATCAGCTTTTATCCGACCATAAATTATTTGTCTTCTATACTTTGGAGCAAAACAATATGATATTTACATCTCCATTTACTATGTGATAAACTTTTACGTCATTCATTGACATTGAACCTCCTATGTTGAAATGTGTGGCTGTTTGACCAACTTCATTCTATCACTAGGAGTGTTTTCCTTTCTCTAAGAATTTTACCGACCCCAGTTTAACTGGAATATGCCTATTCGGCGTAATATTCAAGAAGAGTTACCAATGCTCCGTAGGCTGCATTAAATTAGTCTTCTTTTACAGAGAACCATGCACGATGGAATACGGCTGCAATCGCACCACCTACCGTTGAGCAACGATAAAGAGCCATACTTTGAGCCAATGCTTCACCACCAGTAAATACAGCTGGAGCCAATGCACGAGCAGGATTTACATACCAGAATGGAATACCGATCAGTGAACCATTGTCAAAGTAGCACCGATAACAAGACCTGCAAGAGCAGATGTCTTTTCACTAGCTGTTACACCAAGAATCACAAGTACGAATACAAAAGTGGAATGTTTCCACTACGAATGCACCGCCCATAGAAAGGCCAACTGCACTCAATGTACCGTAACCATCAGCACCAAAACCAGAAAGTTTCAGAACCATTTACTACTACACCAATAAACCAGTACCAGCAGTTAACGATAACTTGAACTACATAGCCTGCAAAATCCTTAGCAGACATACGGCCAGAAAGCCATACGCCGATGGATACCGCAGGATTTACATGACAACCAGAAACGTGACCAATTGCATACGCACCAGCAACGATTGTCAAACCGAAAGCCAATGCGATTGCTACAACGCCTAAATAACCCAAACCAAGACCACCAGTAAAGCCACCTGTTACAACAGCTGTACCAGTACCAAAGAATACCAAAATCATTGTGCCAATAAATTCAGCAATATACTTGTTCATGTTCTTCCTCCTTACAATACCTTCATGAACTCAAAAGGCATGTCTTCCCTCTCTCAAGGGTATTCATGTTACTCTCATTAGTATAAACATTTTCTAAATTATGTCAACGACTTTATTCGATATAATTTTACAAAATATTATTCTATCTACCCTTCTTACATATCATGATGTTCATCATACAATAAATTCTATAGAATATGCTAACGTCTACGCCAAGAATTACCAGCTGCAGGAAAAGCATGTATTACTTGGCTTGAAAAAACCATTTATAAAAACCACCTTAGTAAAACTAAGGCGGTTTTTACTTGTTTCTTATATATATCCCTTACATATATACACGAAATCATAGATTTCAGGTCCGATAACACATTCCCCAATGTGTCATTTTTTCCACATTTGGTATTGTACATCAAACAAATTGAATAGGCAAGAAGTTTTTCATAAACTTTTCATAAATTATTCTATTTTTTTCAATATAGCTAGTAATCCTAAATAAAACATTGTAGATTCTATCTATACCAAAGCTATATATCGAACAATTTAAACTTTAGATTTTATATGAAAATTCATCGCATAAATGATATTCAAAATTAATATTTTGAATACTAATCAGTAAGATTAAACAATTTTATGCTGCCATGTACCTCGAACAAATCGGAAATAGGAACAACATAATCGTAAAGACTGATCGAAGCACAACGATAACCATGCGCCTAAAAGGCCTAAGCCAAATGTAATACACAATAGATACGTAATAATAGGTCGTATAATAGCTACACTAACAAGGGAATATTTCATAATATAATATGTATCTCCTGCCCCTTTTAGCACCCCAGAGTAAACTTGCTGCAATGCTTGAGGGAATGCAGCAATGGCCATAAGCCCCATTAAGGCACCAGCTAACGTAACGACTTCACTTTCACGTGTATATAACTGTACCAATAAATCACCAGGGCCAATAAATATGAGTGCACTTACGAGACCTACTACGAGACCAATACGAGCACCAATTTTACCATACATATTCGCAATATCTGGTCGCTTATGTCCAAGGTTTTGCCCCGTATGAGAGGCCCCTGCAAAGCCAAGTCCCATAGCAAAGTAATAGAATATATCCATCAAATTCATACACACATAGTGTGCTGCTAATGGTACCGCCCCTAAGGACGCAACGATCATTGTGTACGTATACATACCAAATCGTTCAAAGAACTGTTCCCCTAATGAACTACCACCTACGTGGAACATAGTGTGCAAAACGGTTCGTTCAAACTTCCACTTTGAAGGATGTCGCAACGTTAATCCTGTAGTAGTATGTTGTGAAATCGTACGCAGTAATAATATAGCAATAACAGCACTACTAATCATTGTCGAAACACCAGCGCCCATGACACCGAGTTCAGGAAAGAAACCAATACCATAAATCAAGAAGAAGTTCATTATAGTATTTAAAATATTACCTACTACATTGGACTTAAAAATAACCTTGGTATTACCATACCCAATAAGAGCGGCCCCTACAATTTGACTAAAAGATTGGAATATTAGACTAATGACAACAAAACGGCCATACCAGACAGCCGTTTCTATATAGCCGTCTTCGGCACCTGTAAAGCGTAAGATATGCTCTAAATTAAAGAAACATATTGCCAATAAAGGTACATAAATCAAGAAATTCAAGAGTATGGATTGCTTAAGAACGGCATTCATACCATCAACTTCACTTTCACCGTGGCGGCGAGCTATAATAGCCGTTACCGCAATCGACAAGGCACGACAGAATATGAGCATCACCATCTCTGGCTGCCCCATAATACCAACTGAGGCAAGTGCGGAGGCACCGAGGGCCCCTACCATGGCTAAATCAATAGCTGTCATAAACTGTAGCATCAAACCTTGTAATGTAGCAGGCCAAGCTATTTTCAAATAATTGCCATACATCTGCTTTGTTGTACCTACAGGACCTAATCGTTCTGTAGCGGGCAACATAGCATCAATGGACAACCATCGTTGTATGCGGTCTAACATAGTAACTCCTATTCATGCAAGATCGTATAAGATTGAGCTATCTATTAGCCCCAATATCTTCTGTATTATATCACAAGAATATATGAAAAGTCATTCATATATAATAATTTTATTTAATAATTTATATCAAATTTGCAAAAGAACCTCTTATAGTGTCTGAATATACCCTACCAGGTATTCCAACATATAAGAGGTTCTTTTAATTTTCAGAAAATATTATATCAGTCTATTCTGTGAAATTAATTATCAATTATCAGCCTTTGGATGATAACAATTGACTAACTGCTGCACGCAAGTCTTCTAAGCCTTGTTTAGTTTCAGCTAGTTCTTGACGTTGACGCTCATTTTCAGCTTCCAACGTATTGAGACGAGCCGCTTGATATGCGATAACAGTTTTTTGTTCACTATTTTCTTTTTTGAGACTAGATACTTCATCTTGCATTACATAAACAGAGCTAATAGGGCCTGCTTTGTAACGATCAGGAATATTTTTCTTTTCTGGGCTAGAGCCAAATTTGTGAGTTACACCTGCATTGACCATGTTGCGGTTTGCACCAAGAGATACACCAACGTTGAACATTGTATCTTCATTTGTATAATGTGCAAGACCTAAGGCCGCTGCTGTTTCACCGCGATAGTTACCAACACCAGCCATCACTTGAGTTGGTTCCAATGGGTCATATTGAATTGGTTTCAACGCTGCCATTGCTGCTGCATGCGCACCTACACGTTGTACCTCACCTGCTACTTGACCAATAGCATCGCCGATTCTAGCATTAGATGCTTTCAACTGACTAACATTAACAGCATCAGTATCATCTGTACCAGGTGCAATACCTTTAAGTTGGTTATTACCATTATTAAGGCCATCCTTAGTCAAGGAAATAGTGCCTGCATTTGGATTATTAGGATTTGCACTGCCTGGTGTAATTGTTATGCCATTACCATCTGTAACAGTTGTGTTACCTGCTGCATCTTTAAATGTAGCAGACTTCATATCCTTGAGTTCAGGATTTACTGCATAACTAATTGTTTTACCTGCTTGGCTAACCATCATATTATTGCCCGCTTTGAAAGTAACTGTTTCATCAGTTTTTACTTTTTCAGCTGTTGCAGTTGGTGTGCTGTTAATCCCAGAGCCTTCTGTACCAATAGTTGCATTCCAGCCAGCATTTTCAACGGCAGATTTAACTTGATTTTCCGTAGCAGCACGGCCAGATGCAATATTATTTGGATCCCAAGTTTTATTAGTTAATCCTGTAACAACACCATCTTTGCCATTTACTGCAACAGGATTATTGCCACCTGTAGTAATGATACCATCTTTACCATCGATGCCTACAGTACCAATTGTAGCCTTGCCATCCTTACCATCAAGAGCAATCTTATCGCCAGCTTTTACAGAACCATTTTTGCCATCGATAGCAACTGCATTAGCACCATCACCAGCCTTAATAGTACCAGTTGTACCATCTACAGTAACTGACTTACTTGGATCTGTGCCTAATGTAACCTTATCATTCAACTTGTTATCGTAAATAATATGTCCATCAGCGGCAGTTGTTTTAGTCAATACAATATTGCCTGTAGTACTACCAGCACTTTCACCACCATTAGCAGTCAATTCTGTTTTAGACGCCTTAGACTTAGCCTCTAATTGACGTACATTGACAGCATCTGTGTCATCTGTACCATCTGCAATGTTAGAAATCTTATTGCCACCATTATTGAGACCATCTTTAGTTAAGGATACAGGATCCTTACCAGCTGCAGTAATTGTTACACCATCTTTAGTAAGAGCTGTTTTATTACCATTGCCATCATCGATAACTGTGCTATCTGCTGTGGAAGTATTTGTTTTTGTACCATCCGTAATCTTAGTGCCATCTGCAGTTGTTGCGGTAGACTTAGTACCATCTGTTACTGTATTACCAGCTGCTGTAGATGTATTTGTTTGAGTACCCGCAGTTTGTGTAATAGAATCACCATTGATAACCGTTGTATTATTACCAGTACCGTTGAAGCTTGCAGAGTTCATATTCACAAGGTCTTTATTCAAGGAATATGTGAAGTCACGCTCATTTTGGTTGATGGTGATATTTTCACCAGCAATCATAGTAACCTTTGCGTCTTTACCTACTTTGGCATCTGTCTTAGTACCAGTTTGTTTACCAGATGTAGCAGCATCTTTATCAGCTGTAATTTGCCATGTTTGGTTAGCTGCAGCATCAGCGACTACTTTCAATTGATCCTCGGTAGCAGCACGACCAGATACAGCATTACCATCCCAAGTCGTATTAGCGAGACCTGTTACATGGTTATTGGTACCATCTACTGTAACGCCACCAATATTAGCAGCTTTACCTGTAATAGTACCAGTAGTACCATCTAACGTTACCGCCTTATTACCACCTGTTGTAATTGTATTATTTACACCATCAATAGCTGCACTACCAATAGTAGCTTTACCAGCTGTACCATCAATAACAATAGCATTAGCACCAGTACCAAATGTCAATCTATCATTAAGTTTTACATTATATACTGTATGACCATCTGCAGCAGTTGTAGATGTTAATTTTACATTACCAGTTGTTGCGTTAGCTGCTTCATCATCATTAGCAGTGATTTCTGTTTTAGATGCTTTTTTAGCTGCATTAATAGCATCTGCTACATTCTTAGCTGTTGCCACACCATCAGTAGCAGGGCCTGTAATAGTGCCATCCGTACCAACTGTAATAGCCGCTGTTTTTACATCATATTTAACAACGCCTGCATTATCGATAGTAGCAGTTGTTAACGTGCCATCTATAAAGTTCAAGCCATCAGCCAAGGATACTTGTTTAGCTGTACCATCATTTGCTTTATAAGACAATTTAGTCTTAGTCGCAACTTTAGCGCCATCAATAGTTACCTTGTAGTCCTTAGTTGTGCCATCTGCACTTGGTGTTCCTGTAACAGTCAACGGATTATCCGCATCAGTTGTATCAGTACTTACTGTAACTGCACTTACAGCAGATTTCTTAACCTCTGCTTCGGATACTTTTACAGTTAAGTTTTTACCATCTGCATCAGTTGTTACGTATTTACCGTCACCTTTGATGCCCAATGTATCATTTTTAAGATTTACTACACCGGCAGATGTATTAGTATCGCCAGCAAATTTCAAGTTGATTGCATCAGTGCTTGCTTTAGCAGCCTTATTGATAGCATCAGCTACGTTCTTAGCAGTTGCTAAACCATCATTACCTGTAACAGAAGCAGTACCTGCAGCATCGCTGTTGATAGTAGCACGTTTTGTAGATACCTCTACAGTATCGCCATTCATCTTCGTAGAAATGAAATCACCAGTAGCACCTTTTACATTGAATGCTACATCACCATCTTTTAAAGATTGGCTAGAGGTGGTACCACTATCTGCACCAAGGGACACTTTACGGCTCACAGCCGCTGCAGCATCATTGATCTTGGTCTTAGTATCATCATTAATATCAAATGTTACCTTACCATCATTATCTACAGTAGCTTTTGTCATTGTACCATCTACAAAGTCTAAGCCTTTGGATAATTTAACTGTTTTAGCATCTGCATCAGCAGCTGTATTAGCACGGTATGTTAAGGTTTGGCTTGCTACAGTATCTTTCAACTGTTTTACGTTTACCGCATCAGTATCAGCTGTACCTTCAGCAACCTCTTGAATCTTATTACCACCAGCATTGATTTCATCAAGACTAAACTGAACCATTTTACCTGCTGCACTTTGAATGCCATGCCTTGAGCACTACCTTGAGCAAAATTCCCATCTTCATCATTAAACATGAGATTTTCAGAATCAAGAGAGCTGCTATTAGGTCCGGCTTGTAAAGATAAAGTACCAACGTCTAAATAAGTATTTGCTGCATTCGGTTGATTTACATCAATACCATTATTGATTCTAATACCATCACGGTCAATTTGTGTATAATTACCTACAGCTGGATCACCAAACTTACCGCTAGCATTAATTGCATCAAACTTGATTGTCTCACCCACACCATTTTCAAGAGAAATAGAGTTTAATTTCTTAAGATCTTTATTTAATGTGGTAGCAATATTTTTGCCAGTTTGTGTAACGGTAATATTGTTATCACCAGTAAAGTCTACAGTATCACCGCCGGCTACAGTAGTCGGTGTATCACCATTAGCAGATAGTTTCCATGCTGCACCGTCTTTAGCTTGGCTAGCTGCTTTATTAATCGCGTCGGCTACGTTCTTAGCAGTTGCTAAGCCATCATCACCTGTAACAGAGGCAGTACCTGCAGCATCACTGTTGATAGTGGAACGTTTTGTAGAAACTTCTACAGTGTCGCCATTCATCTTCGTAGAAATGAAATCACCAGTAGCACCTTTTACATTAAATGCTACATCACCATCTTTTAAGGATTGACTAGATGCTGTACCACTATCTGCACCAAGGGAAATATTACGAGCTACAGCAGTCGCAGCATCATTAATCTTTGTCTTAGTAGCTGTATTAATGTCATAGGATACTTTACCATCTGCAGCAACAGTAGCCACCGTAGTATCACCATTAATGAAGTTTAGACCTTTAGCTAAAGATACCTTTTGAGCATTTGCATCTGTATCGTTATTTGCACGATATGTTAAATCAGTTTTACCAGCGAGTTTCGTTGTATCGATACCAATGGCATAATCTTTAGAGTTAGTACCTGCTGTTGGAGTCACAGTAATTGGATTATCGGCTTGTGCATCTTTACTTACTGTAACAGCATCAACAGCTAAATCTTTCACCTTAGCCGCATCAACAGCTACTTTTACACCCGTTGCTGTAGCAGACGTACTTACAAGATTTCCATCACCAACAACGGCAAAGGATACATCACCATCTTTAAGATATTTATTACCAGTAGATCCAGTATCACCAGTGAGACCAATACCTTTAGTAGTAGCATTAACAGTATTATCATCTAAACCAACAGTAACAGTTTGACCATTTACAGTTGCAGTTACACCATTTGTACCAGCCACATTAAGTTTTTGGTTTTTTAGATCAATAGTCCCGTTATTTGTACCATCTGTAATATTTAAATTTTGGGACAAGTTAGCAACAGCTTGCTTAACATCACCAATATTTGCTGCATTAGTATCAGTTGTACCGCCACTAGCAACATTAGTGATTGTCTTGTTACCACCGTTGATACCATCAGTTTTATCAATGGAGATACCACCTACCGTTACTTTATCTGTTGTAATGCCAGTACCTGTAATTGCAGTAGTACCATTTGTTAAACCAGATGTGTTCATTACTGTATTGCCAGCTGTAATAGAATCTACTACAAGATCTTTCTTCGTAGCTACAGTAATTTTCTTTTTATCTGTACCATCTTGAGTGATTAAAATATTATCACCATTGATAAGATCTACTGTGTCCCCACCTTGTACAGATGTTTTATCTGTTGTGCTGGAATTTGTTGTAAGATTCCATGCTGCACCAGCTTTAGCTGCATCAGCTGCTTTATTGATAGCATCGGCTACATTTTTAGATGTTGCTAAGCCATCATCACCTGTTACAGATGCTGCGCCTGTATTGGCATCACTAGTAATTGCCGCACGTTTAAGTGGAAATTTCAACAGTGTTACCATTCATCTTCGTAGATACTAAGTCACCTGTCGCAGCTTTTACATTGAATGCCACATCACCATTCTTTTAAGGATTGGCTAGATACTGTGCCGCTATCTGCACCAAGAGAGATGCTGTACGATCTACTTTAGTTTTGTAGCTGCATCAAGACCTACTGTAACAGTTTGGCCATTTACAGTTGTAGTTACACCATTAGTACCGGAAACAGTAAGTTTTTGATTCTTAAGATTTACAGTACCGTCTGTAGTGCCATCAGAAACAGTAAGGTTTTGAGACAAACCATCTACAGCTTTATTGATAGAATCCGCTACATTTTTAGCAGTCGCTAACCCATCTGTAGGGCTATTTACTTTAGCTTTACCATCAGCATCATTAGTAATAGTTTCTGTGGCAGTAGAAATTGTTACAGTACCATTTGTACCTACCGTAGCTTTTGTAAAAGTACCATCTGTAAAGTTTAAACCATTTGCCAAGGATACTTTATTTGCATTGGCACCATTAGCTTTGTATGTTAATTGTGTTTGATTAGCTAATTTTGTTGTATCAATACCAATTGCATAGTCCTTAGTATTTGTACCTGCTGTTGGTGTAATTGTAATAGGATTATCTGCCGTATTAGCCTTGCTAACCGTTACTGCGCCTACAGCTAAACCTTTTACTTTAGCAGAATCAACAGCTACTTGTACACCTGTAGCAGAAGCCTTAGTAGTAACTAGATCGCCATCACCAGCCACTTTAAAGTTTGCATCACCATCTTTAAGATACTTAAGACCTGTAGATCCTGTATCACCAGTTAAACCAATACCTTTAGTCGTAGCATTTACCGTACTCTTGTCTAGACCAACAACAAGACTACCATTATTCGTACCCAATAAATCAGTTCTAATACCATTAGCACCAATTACTTTTAGTGGACTTTCACTAAGCAACACTGCCAGTTTTAGAATTTGTATCTAGGTTTAATGTAACAGCAGCTACAGCATTCTTTACATCTGTAATATTGGCTGCATTAGTACCTACATTACCACCGCTAGAAACATTGGTAATTTGTTGACCACCTGCACTAATACCATCTGTACCAAACTTGACAGTTTTCGTAGCAGTTTTTGCAGTTAAACCATCACGAGTTATGGTCACATTTTTACCAGTAGTCGGTAACCAATTTGAAGTGTTGTATTACTTAATACATTATTGCCTGCTTTAAATGAATCACCAGTAAAGTTTCTACCTGTTACAGCACCATTTGAACCATCTAGAGTAATTTGATTACCACCAGAAGAAACCGTAACAGATCTATTAGCTTTCACAGTATCTACAGTAATCGCCTTATTCAAAGAAGTAGTAATTTTTTTGCCACTACGAGTTACTGTAATATTGTTGTCCCCACCAAAGATTACAGTATCTGATTTATTAATTACTTCAGGAGCACTAGGATCCCTGTCTGCCGCTAATTTCCAATGATATGCATTGGCAGAAATAGCTTTATTGATAGCATCTGCTACATTCTTAGAATCGGCCATGCCTGCAGCATTTGCAGAAGCTTGACCATTTGTGACATCAATATTTTGTGTTTTACCAGAAATTGTAAGGTTTTGGCCGTTGGCAGATGTTGTAATATATGTATTATCGCCCTTAAGGCCTAATGTACTATTTGCAATATTCACATTGCCAGTATTCACATTACCAGAGAACGCAAGGTTAACACTCTTTAATTGGGCTACGTTAACTGCATCTGTATCTTTTGTGCCCGCTGCAAGACCTGTAAGTTGACGTGTTACAGTAGTACCATTACCAATAGAAACGGCACCAGTTGTACTAGTAAGTACATTGCCAGTTAAACCAGAATAATTATCTGTACGGTTTGTATTAGGATTATAACCCTTATTATTAACACCGCCTGCTACATCAGCAACAGAATCACGCCCTAAAGCAACACCACCATCAACGGTAACGCTAGAATCAGGCCCAATAGCAACAGATTTAACTGCACTTGCATTAGCTCCAGTACCAATAGCAATGGAGTGTTGAGATGTGGAGTTAACGCGACTACCTATGGCAATTGATTCTAAACCATTAGCTGTTGTAGCAGAGCCGATTGCAAGAGCTCTATTGCCTGTAGCTTTCGTTGGAGTAGATCCATAAGAACCAATGGCAATAGTTCCATCACTATTTGCCGAAGCACTACCACCTAACGCTACAGAATTATCACCATCAGCAGTTACATTCATCCCCGTAGCAACACTGTTAAAGGCAATCGACTGAGCAGCTTGACCAACTGCGACACCGCCTAAATCAGACTTAGTTCCATTAGTACCAACAGCAACACCATTGGCACCTTTTGAGTGATAGATGACCTACCGCTAAAGGGAATTTTCTCCCTGTGGCAGAAGTTTTCTACCAATAGCAATACTATTAGCAGTGTAAAAGCTAAAACTGCCCCAATAGCAACACCATACTGATTAGTTGCATTGGCTAACATACCGATACCAACAGCCAGAAAGAGTTTTCCAGTCTTTAACCTCTAGCAGCCCAATGCCTTAGCAGATGCACCAGATGCTACAGTACCATCCACCAGAATGCGGTAGCATCATTATTAGATGCAGTGGCATCAGCGCCTAAAGCACTAGCATAACCACCTGTAGCCTTAGAATCAGCACCAACTGCTACAGCAGCATCTTCAGACGCAACAGATTTAGACCCTAACGCAGTTGCTTTACCAGAGGTAGCTTGAGCTAATAAGCCTTATGCAACTGTAGATTGACCTGTTGCATGAGCACCAGCCCCCACCGCTGTAGCAGGTAGTGCAGGATCTATTTCTGCTGCATTTGCTACACTATAATAACCGATTGCAATGGATTGGTGGCTTTCAGAACTAGCAAAATTACCAATAGCTAGACCATTAGTTTTACCATTGGTTACTACCACCATCTGCAAGAGCTCTAGATGGTTGATCGCCCGCTGCCGCTGCAACATCAATTACGCCTGCAGTTTGAATAGCTAAGGCAGCTAAAATACTTAGCTACTATAATTTTCTTTTTCCTGTTTTTTTTTGCCATTTCAGATACTACAACATAGCACTGTTTGGACTTAGACCAAATGACTTTAAATATCTTATTCATACATTTTCCTTCTTTAAATTACTAACCCTCAACTATATAAATTATATGTTCCACACTTCTCTCAGTCTGGAAATAATGAAAGCTACACAGACTTTCATTTATAAAACTTATCTTTAATTCTACCATAATTCATCTAATTTTCTCAATTTAAAAGTGTAATTTTTTGGATATTTACTATTATCTCAATTATGCATAGAGTACGCCTAAACACGCAGTATTATCATAATTCATTTATAATTCACCTTAATAAATTGCATATTATATGAATTTTTATACTTCCAATTGAGAATACAAAGAATATTAGATTTCATTACAAAATTAATCATCGTCTAAAAATATTCATAAATTATTCCTTATATACAGTTTTATTGATATTTTTATTAATCATTAAATTAGAATTTTCAGACTATTTTATTTTTATAGATATAGCTTTAATAAACTATTTTTGTTTTCATACTAAAAAGAGCCTCCTCTTTCGAGGAAGGCTCTTTCTAGTTTTACATATCCATTCACGGGATATACATAGTTCTAACTATATGTACAATGTGATTATGCTTTATTTGCCAACAATTGGTTAACTGCTGCTTTCAACGCATCAATTTCAGATTGTTGTTGTTCAAGCTTGGATTTATACTCTTCATTTTGGGAACGCAAATGGCTTACTTCATCTTGCATTACGTAGATAGAGCTGATAGGACCAGCTTTATAACGTTCTGAATCGCATCTTTTCTATCACGGTTACCACCGAATTTGTGAGTTACACCAGCATTAATCATGTTATGGCTAGAACCAAGTGTAACACCAACATTGAACATAGTATCTTCAGTTTTGTAATGGGCAAGACCAATTGCACCAGCTGTTTCACCACGGTAGTTACCAATACCAGCCATGATTTGTGTTGGTTCCAATGGATCGTATTGATTGGTTTCAACGCTGCCATAGCCGCCGCATGAGCACCAACACGTTGTGTTTCAACGCCTACATTGTTAATAGCTTGTTGTAAACCAGCTTTAGTTTCTTTCAATTGGCTTACGTTTACTGCATCTGTATCAGCTGTACCAGGTGCAACACCATGAATTTGGTTGCCACCATTGTTCAAGCCATCTACAGTAAGGGATACAGGGCTAGCTGCAGCGTTTGCAGGATTAATAGTCATGCCTGCACCATTAACTGTTGTAGCGTTACCAGCTGCATCTTTTACAGTTGTACCAGCAGGAGTAATCTTGGTGGATGGACCATTTTCATCACCTACAGTTACACTGTTAAGACCTTTCACGTCTTTAGCCAAGCTGTATGTGAAAGTAGTTTTATCTTGTTTTACTTCAAGGTTATCACCGGCTTGGAATTTAACAGTATCGCCGCCTTGTACTTTTTCAACAGTACCGCCAGCTGCAGTTACATTCCATGCAGAAAGATCTTTAACTTGATGTTTACCAGCAGGTGTTAAGTTGCTCAAATCTTGGTTTGCTGCATTATCGATTTTTGCTTTAGTTGCATCATCAATCTTAACAGTTACATCTTCACCATTAGCTACCGTTGTTAAACCATTTTCACCTTTGATGTTAAATTTCACATCACCAGTGCTTAAGGATTTTTTCTGTAGTAGAACCAGTGTTACCACCTAAGGAAATCTTACGACCGATAGCTTCCGTATTTTTATCGATTTGAGCTTTGTTTGCTGCAATATTATCAGCATTTTTACCAATGTTAGTTTTATTTTCCGCTACTTGATCATCAACTTCTTTCAATTGATCTTCTGTGGCAGCACGTCCAGAGACAGGCTGTGTTTGACCTGGAACCCAAGTTGTATTAGTTAAACCAGTTACTTGGAGTTTCTACACCATTTGTTGCCTTAACTTTTGGAGCTGTAATTGTGTCATTAGCAGTTACAGTATCAAATGTTACATCTTTCTTAGTAGCAATTGTAAACTCTTTACCATTTTGAGTAATGGAAATGTTATCACCATCGATGAATTTAACTGTGTTACCACCTTCAACCTTTTCAGCTGTACCGTTGTTAGCCACTACATTCCAGCTGCTAAATCTTTAACTTGTTGTTTACCAGCATCTGTTAAGTTGCTCAAATCCGTATTTGCTGCGTTGTTGATTTTATTAGCCGTATCATCATCTAATCTTAACAGTTACATCATCACCATTAGCTTCAGTAACGATACCATTTTGACCTTTCACATTAAATTTCACATCGCCTGTACTTAAGGATTTCTCATCGGTTGAACCAGTATTACCACCTAAGGAAATCTTACGAGCGATTGCTTCTGTGTTTTTATCGATTTGATATTTGTTTGTTTTGCAATATCGCCAGCATTTTTATTGATAGCGTTTTGTTATGTTAGCTTTTATTTTCCGCTACTTCATCATCAACTGCTTTCAATTGATCTTCAGTCGCAGCACGACCAGATACAGGTTGTGTTACACCTGGATTCCAAGTAGTATTTGTTAAACCAGTTACTTGAGGAGTTTCTACACCATTTGTAGCCTTAATTTTTTGGTGTTTGCGTTACAGTTATCAAAGGTTACATCTTTCTTAGTAGAAATGGTGAAGTCCTTACCATTTTGAGTAATAGAAATGTTATCACCATTGATAAACTTAACTGTATCGCCACCTTGAACTTTTTCTGCAGTACCATCGTTAGCTACTACATTCCAAGCTGCTAAATCTTTAACTTGTTGTTTACCAGCATCTGTTAAGTTGCTCAAATCAGTGTTTGCTGCATTATTGATTTTATTTGCAGTAGCATCATCTAACTTAACAGTTACATCGTCGCCATTAGCTTCAGTAACGATACCATTTTGACCTTTAATATTGAATTTCACATCGCCTGTGCTCAAGGATTTTTCATCAGTAGAACCTGTGTCACCACCTAAGGAAATCTTACGACCAATTGCTTCTGTGTTTTTATCGATTTGAGCTTTGTTTGCTGCAATATTATCTTTGTTTGTTTTAATATCGCCAGCATTTTTAGTGATGTTAGCTTTGTTTGCTGCTACTTGATCATCAACTGCTTTCAATTGATCTTCAGTTGCTGCACGACCAGATACAGGTTGTGTTTGACCTGGAACCCAAGTTGTATTAGTTAAACCAGTTACTTGAGGAGTTTCTACACCATTTGTAGCCTTAACTTTTGGAGCTGTAATTGTGTCATTTGCAGTTACAGTATCGAAAGTAACATCTTTCTTAGTAGCAACTGTGAAGTCTTTACCATTTTGTGTAATTTCAATGTTATCGCCATTGATAAACTTAACTGTATCGCCACCTTGAACTTTTTCTGCAGTGCCATTATTAGCTACTACATTCCAAGCTGCCAAATCTTTAACTTGTTGCTCACCAGCTGGAGTCAAGTTGCTCAAATCTTGGTTTGCAGCATTGTTGATTTTATCTTTAGTATCTGTATCAAGTTTAACAGTTACATCGTTGCCAGCAGCTACAGTTGTAATACCGTCCTCACCTTTGATTTTGAATTTCACATCGCCTGTGCTCAAAGATTTTTCAGCTGTGGAACCAGTGTCGCCATCTAAGGAGATTTTACGAGCGATTGCTGTTGTATTTTTGTCGATATTATCTTTATTTGCTGCTACTTGGTCATCAACTTTTTTCAACTGATCTTCAGTTGCTGCACGACCAGATACAGGTGTTGTTTGGCCTGGAACCCAATCTGTATTAGTCAAGCCAGTAACTTGAGGAGTTTCAACACCAGTTGTAGCTTTTACTTTAGGTGCTGTAATTGTTTGGTTTGCAGTTACACTATCGAATGTTACATCTTTTTTAGTGGAAATTGTGAAATCTTTACCCGCTTGTGTAATTTCGATATTATCACCATTGATGAATTTAACTGTGTCGCCGCCTTTAACATCTTCAGCAGTACCACTGTTAGCAACTACTTTCCAAGCAGCTAAATCTTTAACCTTTTGCTCACCTGCAGGATTCAAATTGCTCAAATCTTTGTCAGCAGCGTTATCGATTTTATTTTTAGTATCTGTATCAAGCTGAACAGTTACATCTTCACCAGCTGCTACTGTAGTAAGACCATTAGCGCCTTTAACATTGAATTTTACATCGCCAGTGCTCAAGGATTTTTCCTCTTGTGGAGCCAGTGTTACCACCTAAGGAAATTTTACGAGCAATAGCAACTTTGTTAGCTTCTGCTTTATCATCTGTTTTCTTCAATTGAGATACATTGACAGCATCTTTATCATCTACGCCATCAGCTACGTTAGTAACTTTCATGTCGCCTGCATTGATACCTTTATCGCCATCAATTTTAACGGTTGGATTGCCTGCAGCATTGTTGAAAGATGCACTGTTCAAGCCAGTAAGATTTTTCTTCAAGGATACAGAAATATTTTTATTGTTTCTAGCAACCGTAATATTGTCGTCGCCAGAGAAATCTACAGTGTTACCTTTTTCAATTGCTTCTGGTGTTGCTTCACCATTAGCGGAAAGATTCCATCCGTATTTATTTTGATCGATAGCCTTATTAATTGCATCAGCCACGTTAGCAGAATCTGCCATACCTGGAGTTGCTGCAGCTGTACCATTTGTAACAGTAATATCTTGTTTTTTACCAGCAATTGTAATTTTCTTACCATTAGCTGTAGTTGTAATATATGTATCGTCACCATTTACAGCTAATTTACTGTTAGCAAGGTTTACGTCACCAGAACCAGTGTCGCCTGTGAAAGCAAGGTTTACACTCTTCAATTGTGCTACGTTGACTGCATCTGTATCAGCCGTACCAGCAGCTACATAGTTAATTTGACGAGTTTGACCTGTTGTACCAACAGCAACGCCACCCAATGTAGATGTTAACGTTGCACCAGTTAAGTTAGCATAAGTATCAGTACGACCAGTATTAGCATTATAACCTGCTACACCTGCCGCAGTACTAGCAACAGACTTAGAACCTATTGCAACACCATCAGCAGTTGTAGCACTAGCACCATCACCAATAGCAATCGATTTAACTGCACTTGCGTTAGATCTAGTACCGATAGCAATACCATCATTCTCTGATACTGAGCTTTTTCTACCAATAGCAATACTGTTATCTGCAGTGGAAGAGCTTTCTCCGCCAATAGCAATACTATAATCTTTAGTTGCATTGGCTAACATACCGATACCAACACCTGCAGTTCCATCGGCCTTTGCCCTAGATCCCAATGCAGTAGAGGATGCACCAGATGCAGCAGTACCATGACCAATTGCAGTAGATTCAATATTGGAAGCTATCGCATCAGCCCCCAAAGCACTGGCATTGCCATCTGTTGCCTTAGCACCATGACCAACTGCCACAGTATCATCCTCGGACGCAATGGAGTTAGCACCTACCGCTGTAGCATTTGCCGATTTAGCTTGTGCTGATAACCCCAATGCAACTGTAGATCGACCTGTTGCATTAGCACCATCACCAATAGCTACAGAGCTTGTTGCAGCCGTATCTGTAGATGCATTAGGACCAATAGCAATAGAGTTATTAGCTTTTGCACCAGTGTTGTCTTTATTTGGAACATCAGTAGAGTTAATAGACACATATTTAAGTGCAATTTGATCTGCGATAGCAGCTAACTGAGAACCATTGATCGCGTCCGTAGAAGTAGCACTTACTTCACCAGGAGCTACGTTTTTCAACTGACGCTCAAAACCTGCCGCACCGAAAGAAACAACATCACCTTCTAAAGTTGATTCACCACCAGACCACGTTGCAGTAACACCTGTTGGCAATGTATAGCTAGTTTGTTTAGTACCTGCCTTATCTGTAGTAGAACCACCACCTAAAGCGACAGAGTTATCACGATTTGCTTTCGCACCTGTACCAATAGCGATGGCATTTGTTACAGATGTATTATCTGCACCACTTGTATTTACGCCATTTAAAGAACCAGCGATACGGTTTTTAGAATCAGCGCCAGTACCAATAGCAATACCAGCATTACCAGATTGCCCTTTAGTACCCACTGTGATACCGATATGGTCTGCTGTAGCATTATTATAATCACGCCACTTAATTTCATACCCGGTTAAAGCTTTAACAGCATCAGAAACAGTAGCGACAGCAGGTTCACCTGTTGTAATATCAGTATAAACTGCTTTAGTAGACGTCATTCTATCAGCATCGTCACCGCCAATAACAATAGATGAGTGACCAAAGGCTTTAGTATTACCACCAATAGCAATAGCTTGGTCTCCTATAACGGTAGCCCCTTGCCCCGGTAATGCACCACCACCAATGGCAATACCTTGTGAAAATGAAGTACCAACTTCGTTTACCGTCGCATAAGTACCAACAGCAATCGCAGTACCACCATTTGCAATTGAATTTTTACCTACAGCAACACTTGGTGTATTACCATATAGACCTTTTGAATAAGCATTTTGACCAATAGCAATCCCACCACCAGCAGTCTCTGTTTTTGCAGCAGTACCAATTACAACAACATCACTATTAGGAGCTTTTACATTTGTACCTAAAGCAACTGCATTTACACCTGTAACACTAGCACTGCTACCTAAACCGACTGCATTGGCACCTGTAACAGTAGCACTATCACCAAAAGCTACAGATGCACCACCAGTAGATGTAGGCACCTCGTTTACAGCCAATGCTACATTAGCATTAGTCATAGCTAACGCTGCAAAGATACCAGCCACAACAATTTTCTTTTTACCGCTATTGTTCTTAGCGAATTCAGATACTACTACGTAGCAATTTTTGGATTTGTTCCAAACCACTTTAAAAATCTTGTTCATTGTTTTCTCCTTTAAACTACTATAAAGCTCTCAAACTTCTATATAACAAATAATCTCAATTTCAAGTTTTTCGATATAGTTAGTATACCAAATTTTTCGATATGCTTGCAACCCCTTTTCACTAATATTTCATTTTTTGAATAACTATTGCAAATACAGCAATAACGGGAGTTCTTTAACCCCCTTATAAAATAAAACCTAATAATTGGGGTGATTTTATACCATAATTTAGAAGAGAAGATGAATTTAAACTCACATTTTAACTTTTTCCATATAAATATAATTGATAAATTATAAAAATAATGGTCAAGATGCCTTATATAGCTACACTCTAATAACCCCACCTATTTCACAGTACTATATTTCATTAAATTTTTATAAATTAGCATTTCAGTTAAATGGAGATAAATTGGCAGCCAAAAACAAAAATAACGTCTAAAGAATAATCTCTTTAGACGTTATTTTTTATATGACATTATTTAATTTAAATATATAAGCACTTTGTTCATGTGCTAATTTGATGCGCTTATGTAATCGTTCTATATACGCTCGGTATATATCTTGCGCTTCGTCAATAGACACGATGTTAAAGTTAATCCCATCCCCTACCGGCAATTGGCTAAGCCGAGGTAGGTCTGCGGTAATGATAGTGCCTATTTTTGTATAGCCCCCTGTTGTTTGGCGATCTGCCATGAGGACAATGGGATGTCCATTCGATGGCACTTGGATAGAGCCAAATACGGCACCATCGGAAATTATATCTGCACTGTCTACGTGTTCAATTTCAGGACCATCTAAGCGAAAACCCATACGGTCACATTCTACAGTCAGTGTATAGATGTTATCACTAAAGGTCTTAATCCCCTTCTCGGTGAAATGTTTTGCCTGATCACCTAATACAACGCGTAACGGTTCATGACATTCACGGCCCCCACGGTTATATAAGGCGGTATTGAATAGAGTATGCCCTTCACCACGGTAATCGCAGACATACACGTCATCTCTGGCGAACGCTTTGATGACAAGTTCATCGCCCTTTGTAATGGTCGCCCTCAAGTCCTCCGCCTTTGTATGGGTCGATACACTGCCGTTGATGCTTGGCACGTCGATACCTCCAGAGAAAGAAATGTACATGCGCACGCCACATTGGCTAAAACTACCGGAAATGACATCGCCGTCGTGACATACAAACGGAATATATCTCGGTACTCGTACACTATTGATGGTTGGTTCCATATCGGCTCCTGTGAAAGCAACGATACATGTGCCTTTCACGGTGAGTGTAGGCGGCAACAATGTGCACTCTAAGGCACCTGCCGTTTCTACATTACCTACCAGCGCTTGCCCCAAGAGATAACTTTCACTATCCATAGGACCTGCTACAGGCATACCATATTGTTGGAACCCAACGCGACCTTCATCTTGAATGGTAGTGTACATGCCAGGTGCAGTTACGTAGATAGATAATTTATTAAACTCATTAATAGCCATGCAACTCACCTACCTCTACTTCATACATGGATGGCACATAGTCCGTTCCCAATGCTTTAATACGATTATATTCCGCTTCATCTATTGGCACATAGCGCACATAGTCGCCAGCACTCAGTAGCGCCGCTTGTTCCTTGGACATATCATACATGGTTACTGGTGTTCGTCCTATGATTTGCCATCCTCCTGGAGAGTCAGATGGATATGTGCCAGTTTGTTCCCCTGCAATGCCTACAGAGCCTGCAGGTATCAATGTTCTTGGCGAAGATAAACGAGGCGTTGCAATGCGTGGATCCATGCCGCCCAAATAGGTAAACCCTGGAATGAAGCCAAGCATATATACCAAGTAATCTGTACCACTATGAATGGCTACGACCTCATCTTCAGTTAGATTATTATGAGAGGCTACAAAACCAAGGTCTGGACCAAACTCACCACCGTACACAGTAGGAATTTCCACAATGGTAACAAGTTCATTTGCATTATCTGTTACAGTCTGCTCTAGTGTAGGCTCAATGATGTTACACAATTCTGCATAAGAGTATAGCATAGCATCATATTGCAAAAGCAATGCACAATAGGTAGGTACTAATTCAATAATCCCATCTAATTGTAACGCTTGAATTCGTTCTATAGTTTGTCGAATATGTCGATTAATCTTTGGATCGATGACTTGACCAAAATCAATAGAGATAGCGCAATCCCCTACAGGTGAAATTATAGGTTTCATAGGTATCTCCTTCCTAAAACCAGAAAGAACCATTACCTTCAAACGAAAATAATGGTACTTTCACAACTATCAAATTAACCAAGTAATTTAGCAATGCCTTGTAAGGATGTAACGCCGATGTAAGCTGTTACAAGTACTACAATCCATCCTGTATAGTATAACAGTTTATTGTGTTTGTAGTCTCCTACGATTGCAGATTTATGAGTAGCAAAGAGCATTACTGCTAATGTAATCGGCAAGATTAAGCCGTTTACGGAGCCAGCCAAAATCAACAAGGATGCTGGTTTACCAATAAAGATCAAAATACATGTAGAAACGAAGATAAATGTCATAATAGTCAATTTTTCATTGCGTTCCACTACTTTGAACAATGTTTTTAAGAAGGACACGGATGTGTACGCTGCACCTACTACAGATGTTAAGGCTGCACAGAAGAACACGATACCGAACAATTTATGACCGATTTCACCAGCACCAAGAAGGAATGCAGAACCAGCTGGATCTTTAGGGTCTAGTACATAGCCCATAGACACAACGCCAAGAACCGCTAAGAATAACAAGATACGAACCACTGCATCTACGGACATACCCATGAAGGCTGCACGACGTACATCTTTCAAATGTTCTTGACCTGTAATACCTGCATCAATGAGGCGGTGACCGCCAGAGAATGTAATGTAACCACCTACAGTACCACCGATAAGGGTAATAGTTGCAAGCCATGGATAATGCGTTGGTGCCACCGCATGAGTAACCGCTTCAGCCACTGGAGGATTTGTAGAGAATGCTACATAGCCAATCAATACAAGCATTACCGTACCAAGAATTTTAGCGGTGTTGTCTAGTACACCACCCATTTTTGGGAGAGGTGAACAATAGAATACCCAAGATACCACTGATAGCCGCCGCAGTCGTTGTATCAATACCAAATACGATATTTAGGCCCATAGACGCGCCCCCAATGTTACCGATATTGAACGCAAGGCCCCCAAGGGAAATCAAGAATGCTACGAAATAGCCAAGTCCGGGCAATACTTTATTGGCAATATCTTGACCACGCATTTTAGATATGCCAATAATTGTCCACACATTAAGCTGTGCAATAATTGAAAAAATAACAGACACAATGATGGCAAACGCAAAATCTGCTTTTAAATCATTTGTAAATGCCGCCGTTTGTAACATAAAGCCTGGCCCAATAGAGGACGTAGCCATTAAGAAAGCTGCCCCCTAAGAGGACAGATAAACTTGCTTTACCTGAAATTGGTTTCATAAAAACCTCCACACAATAATTTATTAACGATCTATTATGTATTTATTATTTACTACATATTTACTATTTATTACGTATTCACTATTTATTACGTATTTGCTATGTATTGCTTATTTTATAATGGCCGTTTTACTATTTACGGTTTTGAAAATTAGCCACTGTAACGCCCGCTTTGTAAGGCCTTCACGGATGTAATTTGTGAAAGCTATCGCTTCTGGGTTATCGCCGTGTACGCATACGGAATCAGCTACGATATCAATAGTATTACCTGTATTAGTGACAACCTTACCTTCTGTAACCATCATAAGAACTCGTTCAAGAGCCTCTTGAGAGTCTTTAATGAAAGCTCCAGGTTCTGCACGAGGTACCAATGTACCTTCACCAGTATAACCACGGTCAGCAAAGACCTCCTGAATTACAGGAATACCTCGACGCTCTGCTTTTGCAATATAGCTACCGCTCAACACCATAGCTGCAATATTAGGATTTACCGCTTGTAAGCCATCTAATACAGCATCTGCCAATGCAGGAGTTACACAAGCAGTGTTATAAAAAGCACCGTGTAATTTCATATGTTGTAATGTAACGCCATAGCTATCACAGAAGGCTTGTAATGCACCAACTTGATATATCATATATGCTTTAGCCTCTGCGGGGTTGACTGCCATTGCTCGACGACCAAAGCCCATTAAGTCAGGATACCCAGGATGAGCCCCTACGGCTACGCCCTTTTCCTTGCACATGCGAACTGTAGCATCCATAATGAGAGGATCCCCAGCATGCCATCCACAGGCAACATTGGCACTTGTGACGTGATTTAACACTTCACCATCCATGCCTAATGTGTAGTTGCCAAAACTTTCACCTAGATCGCTATTTAGATCTACATAATGTGACATCAATAATCTCCTCCCTTTCTTCATCTCTTTTTTAAATTCTATAGAATATTGAATTTATAGGTATGATTATACAAAATAAATCGATATATTAGCAATGATTTTTGTCATGTATACAAAATTTCTTTATTAATACACATATTAAAATGCATATTAAGACACAAAAAAGCACCCCACATAATGTGGGGTGCTCTCAGTATCAATAGGTCTATCAGTAGTTTGTGTATGGAGAGAGTTGTAAGGGATTCATTAGTTAGTGTCGATAGCCTATCGATTATTTATTATCCTTGGATGCAACATCATCAGCTTGTTTGCTGTCGTCTGCAGCTTTATCATCTGCAGATGTATCATCAGATGTATTAGCAGCATCTTTGTCGCTAATTACAATGTGACCATCTACAACATCAGCAAGCAAGTGTTTTGCATCGATGTGATCCAAGTAGAAGTCAGTTACATTATCGCGGATTTCAGATTCGATAACACGACGTAATGGACGAGCGCCCATAGTTTTATCGTAACCTTGTTCCATCAATAATTCTTTAGCTGCTTCAGTTACATCAAGAGTAATTTCTTTTTTAGCTAAAGTTTTATTAACTTGATCAAGCATTAAATCTACGATTTGTTTCAAATCTTCTTTTGCTTCAATTGATTGAATTCGATAACAGCATTGAAACGGTTCAAGAATTCTGGACGGAAGAATGGAGCGATACGGTCCATTACATCAACTTTGTTTTCATCGTCATTATCTTGACCATAGCCAAAGCCTGCATTAGATGTAGCAATAATAACAGTATTTTTGAAGTTTACTGTGTTACCTTGACCATCTGTTAAGCGACCATCATCTAACACTTGAAGAAGTAATGTAATAACTTGAGGATCTGCTTTTTCGATTTCGTCGAACAATACGATGGAATAAGGATTACGACGAACGCGTTCAGTCAATGTGTTGGAGTTATCTTCGTAACCAACATAACCAGCTGTAGCACCAATCAATTTGGAAACGGCTGTGCGATCGCTGTATTCGGACATATCCAAGCGGATGATAGCATCTTTGTTACCGAACATATCAAGTGCTAATTGTTTAGCCAATTCTGTTTTACCAACACCAGTAGGACCTACGAATAAGAAGCTACCAATTGGACGGTTGCCTTCGTCAAAGCCTGCACGGTTACGACGAATAGCTTTAGATACAGCTTCTACCGCTTTATCTTGACCGATGACATGAGCTTGTAAACGAGATTTCATGTCTTTCAAGCGTTCAATATCAGATGCACCCATTTGAGATACAGGGAATACCAGTCATTCTTTCAACAGCTTCAGCTACGTCATTGACTTGAGCCACAACCTTTTGGTTTTCAGTGTGATTATCGATTTCTTCTTGTAATTTTTGAATACGCATTTTTTCATTAATAGCGGATTCGTAATCTTCTTTTTGAGCAAACTCTTCTTGTTTTGCCTTAGCTTCTGCAATATCTGCTTCTAATGTTTTAATATCAGTTACAGGATGTTGGGAAGCCAAGTGAGCTGCTGTTACATCGATCAAGTCGATAGCTTTATCTGGCAAGCTACGTTGAGGGATGTATTGTACGGAATAATCTACAGCTGCTTTCAACACAGCATCTGGCAATTCAATGTTATGATGCGCTTCATACAATGGACGAATGCCTTGTAAAATTTTGAAAGTATCTTCTGGAGATGGTGCATTGACCTTAACTTCATTGAAACGACGAGCAAGTGCTGCGTTTTTCATGATTGTGTTACGGTATTCATCTTGTGTTGTAGCACCGATAACAGTCATTTCACCACGGGACAAAGCAGGTTTCAAGATATCTGCTAAGCCTTTAGAGCCTTGACCATCACCTGTGGAACCAGCACCCAAGATTTGGTGGATTTCATCGAAGAACAAGATAATGTTACCAGCAGCCTTAACCTCTTTGATAAGGTTTTGGATATTTTCTTCGAAGGAACCACGGTATTGAGTACCAGCTTCCAAACCGGAAATATCGATGGAAATGATTTCTTTATTTTTAATAGCTGCAGGAACATCGCCATTGACGATTGCTTGTGCCAAGCCTTCTACGACAGCTGTTTTACCAACACCAGCATCACCTACGAGTACAGGATTGTTTTTAGTACGACGTGCTAAGATTTCTGCTGTTTCTTGGATTTCTTTATTACGGCCAATAACAGGATCGAGTTTACCATCACGAGCTTGTTGAGTTAAGTTTGTACCTAACTTGGCAAGGATACCATCTTGTTTCATTTTACCTTGTTGTGCAGCTTGAGCAGCTTGCATTTCTTCATTAGAAGGTAAACGACCAGTTTGACGATAGAAAGCAAACTCTTCTGGAGTCACTTCACGACCATTAATTTTATAACGACGGTTTTCTGTGGAATAACCACCCATGTTACCCATCAATTGATTGAATAAATCATTCATGCTACCGAAATCGCTACCAAAGTTATTAAAGTTGTTGTTCATATAAATTACCTCACTTTTTTACTACAAGTATATCTGTTTGACTTTTTAAGTCTGTTTAATTTCTTGCTTTATTTCTAGGTTTCTTCAACCTTATGACATTATAATAATCTGATTAAGTCAAAAAGTCAATAGGTCAAAGATAAAATTTTTGACTTTTTTTGACTTTTATTTTGACTAATTAGATTTATATGACAAGAATATAGATAAATGCTGGGTTTGTGAGAGATAATTAAATTTGAACTTTTAAAATATTTACTATAAATTAGATTGTTTATATTAATTTATTCCTATATAATAGATATAAAAGTCAAACATATAGTAAATATAAAAGTCAAAATACAGTAAAGGAATTTAATTTATGATGTCAAAAGATCTGAAAATTACCGATCGCAAAACAAACCACAACCCCTCTATCATAACTAGTGATACTAATAAAGAGCTAAAAAAGCAGATAAAAGACATCTCGCAACAAGTATTAAAGCGTAATTATGACCTATATAAAGCATTGGAGAATAAATGAGTACACCTAATATTCAACTTACGGTACAAGATATCTACGAACTGCACAGAGAATTAGAAGATGCATTTGTCCTCTCTTCAGGAGTGCGAGATAAGAATCTATTAGCGTCAGCTGTAAATACCCCATTTCAAACATTTATGGGGAGCGACTTATATCCATCTCTCTGTGACAAAGCAGCACAATTATGTTATGGTATCGCCAATAACCATCCTTTTACAGATGGCAATAAGCGAACTGCACTACACAGCATGTATGTGTATCTTATTATCAATGGTATTGATATTACTGCTTCACAACAAGAAGTTCCTAATTATCAATGTGGCCGCAATATGACAAATGTAGAACTAGCACAGTGGTTAAGAGATAATACTATACAGTTAGATAAACTTTAAATATTACAAAATAACTACTGATTTATAATTTAAAATATAGAAAAGCGGATAGCTCATTACGAGCTATCCGCTTATTTCTTTGGTGATCCAGGAGGGATTCGAACCCCCGACCCACGGCTTAGAAGGCCGTTGCTCTATCCAACTGAGCTACTGAACCATGTGGATTACCTATATATGTAATTATCTATTATAGTATAAATTATGTACTATGTATCGTCAACTGTGCTCTATTGCAGTTTACCCTAAAAAAGGCAAAAAAAAATGGAGCGGGTGAAGGGAATCGAACCCTCGCGACCAGCTTGGAAGGCTGGGGCTCTACCATTGAGCTACACCCGCAAATAAAAATGGTCGGAGCAGCAGGATTCGAACCTGCGACCCCCTGGTCCCAAGCCAGGTGCGCTACCAAACTGCGCTATGCCCCGTCATTAATTACTTGCTACTTATAGCAAACCTGGCAGTTGATGTCAACCACTACTCTTGCTGAGTTTTTACTCTATTAAGTATCGCTCTGCAACGAAAATTATTATATCATTGATACAAATTAGTGACAAGTACTTTTTTACAACTTCATTAATTTTTTAAATTTTATTCATCTATATACAAAACATGCACCTCTTTCGAGGTGCATGTCATATTATTCTATAGTTATTTTATGGTTATGCCAATACTTTTACAGCAAATAGATTAACCTTCGTAGCTACCGTCTTCTATTACGCCAGGGTTTTTAGCGATACCTTGTTTTACAGCTACTTTAGCAACTGCTTTTAGCAACCGCTGGAGCTACGCGAGGATCGAATACAGATGGCATTACATTTTCTTCGTTCAATTCGCTATCAGGAATCAAGTTAGCCAATGCATCAGCTGCAGCTAATTTCATTTCGTCAGTGATTTGAGCCGCACGTACGTCGATAGCACCGCGGAATACGCCAGGGAATACTGCTACGTTGTTGATTTGGTTAGGAGCATCGGAACGACCAGTACCAGCGATGCGAATACCAGCTGCTTTCATATCAGCATATGTTGCTTCTGGGTTAGGGTTCGCCATAGCGAATACGATAGCGTCATCAGCCAAGTTTTCCAAAATTTCTTTTGTGAAAGCACCTGCTGCAGATACGCCAAGAAGAATATCAGCACCTTTAGCATTTTCAGCCAAGTTGCCATGTTTTTCTTCAAGTTTAAGCAAGTCGATCAATTCAGCTTGCAAGGAGTCAAGACGTTTGTAATCTTTATGCAATACGCCAGAAGATACTAATAATGTAATATCACGAGCGCCTGCAAGGTATAACAAGCGAGCAATGTTAGCACCAGCTGCACCAGCACCGTTTACAATGATTTTAGCTGTTGCTAAATCTTTTTTAACAAGGCGAAGAGCACCTTTTACACCAGCCAAGCATGCGATTGCTGTACCGTGTTGGTCATCATGGAATACAGGGATTTCCAATTCTTCTTTCAAACGGTTTTCGATTTCATAGCATTTAGGAGAAGAAATATCTTCCAAATTAATACCAGCAAAGTTTTCTTTTGCAACAATTTTACTGTGTTGATCAATGTATCAGCATCTTTGTGTCTACAACCAATGGAATGCAGTCTACATCGCCGAATTTTTTGAACAATAAGGATTTACCTTCCATTACAGGCAATGCTGCTGCAGCGCCAATATCGCCAAGACCAAGTACACGAGTACCGTCAGATACAACGGCCACCATGTTGGAACGGCAAGTTAATTCGAAGGATTCTGCTTCATTATCTTTAATACGCAAGCATGGCTCTGCTACACCTGGAGTGTAAGCTACAGACAAGTCATGAGCGTCTTTCAATTCATATTTAGTTCCTACAGTAAGGAAACCTTTTAATTCACGTTTTTTTTGTACAGCTAATTCACGTACGTCCATAATAATTCTCCTTTGTGGATAAACTCGGACTCTTTTGAGTCGGTAATTAATACCTTTAACTAATTGTATTATACAAAATGATATATAACAATTCAAGTTTTTCGATATAGTTTTTCGAAAATTTTAGAATTAAATTCAATTAATCTAATAATAAAATGATGATTAAATAAAAAGTAGATAAGCCATATACGACTTATCTACTTTGGTACTATATACGTATTATCCGATAGGACACATAGCATACAGAATATATATTTTATTTATGCTTTTACAGATGGCAAATTACGACCATAGAAAATTTCCATCATTTCTTGTTTTAATTGATGTTTAATTTGTTTGATTTCTCGTTCACTCAATTCAGATTCAGTAATACCAAAGAGATAATTATCTAAATCAAATTCTTTTAACATCATTTTGTATGGAAAATATTTTCTTGCTATACGTTTACATCAATCATGTTGTACATGTTACGAGTTTTGCGTTGATGTAATTTTGAATGGAATTGATACGATGATCGATATAGATTTTCTTACCAGATACATCACGAGTAAAGCCACGTACATGGTAGTCCATTGTAAGGATATCGGAATCAAAGCTTTGAATCAAATAATTAAGTGCTTTAAGGAGGAGAAATCTGACCACATGTAGATACTTCAATATCAGCACGGAACGTACTAACCCCTTTGTGCGGATGGCTTTCAGGATAAGTATGTACAGTAAGGTGAGATTTATCAAGATGCATAACTACATCTTCCTTTTTCAATTTCCTCTTCAGAAATTAAAATCGTAACAGAAGCACCTTGTGGATCATAATCTTGTTTCGCTACATTAAGGATATTAGCACCGATAATATGGCTTACTTCCGTCAAAATAGCTGTTAAACGATCTGCATTGTATACTTCATCAATGTACTGAATGTATTGCTTTTTCTCTTCTTCCGTACGAGTATAACAAATATCATAAATATTAAAACTCAATGTTTTCGTGAGATTGTTAAAACCATATAACTTCATTTTAGGCTTTGCTTTAACTGGTGTATCCATGATATGTCATAACCCTTTCCATGCATAGACTTACTATTTTTTTTGAAAGCTTTCAGGCTCAAAGCTTTTACCATATAACTAAATAATATCTTCTTTATAAACAAACTCTACATCAAACTGTTTATTATCGTAGGTAACAATAGCAAAGGTACCACCAGAGCGGTCACGGGGCAACGATATGCTGCCAGGATTCACAAATACCGCATCACGGACACGAACCTCACCATGATGATGACTATGACCGGACACGATGAGTCGCGCCCCCATATCAGTGCCTAACTCAATCAGTTTTTGTATTCGGTTATAATATGATACCTCATGACCATGAGTCATGTAAATATAAGTATCCTCAAGAGGAATCAACTGTTCTCGCGGTTCAAGAGGCTGTACACGGTCATTATTACCGCGCACTGCATACACAGGAATATCAGTATGTTCCTGCATATAGCGTGCATCATCGCCATAATCACCAGCATGAAGCCACATATCAATTTCTTGGTCTGCTGTAGCCTCCAAGACAAGATCTATATCATCTAGATACCCATGGGTATCACTTAAAATACCAATTCGTTTCATTTTATAAGTTCTCTAATACTATTATATTACATATTTATATGAACTATACCATATAGTTCGAAAATATTAAAGCTTGTTAATTAATTTGCGTAAAGCGACCACGATGGCTGATGGTTTCCTTTTCTTCAATGCTAAGTTCTGCCATTGTCTTTTCAAATTCAGGTACATAAAAGTATGGATCATAGCCAAAACCATTGTCTCCTTTTGGCTCATCTTGAACAAGTCCATCACAATAACCTTCAGCTGTCACTTCACGGCCATCAGGATAAACAAGTGCTAAAGCGCATACATAATGACCTGTACGGTTACTTTTCCCTTGTAGTTCGCGAATTAATTTTTCATTATTAGCTTGATCATCCCCATGACGACCTGCATAACGCGCAGAATATACGCCTGGTACCCCATTAAGGGCATCTACGGTGATGCCAGAGTCATCAGCAAGACATGGGCGATTCGTAGCCTTCGCATAGTAGCGAGCCTTCAACAGAGCATTTTCCATAAAGGTTGTACCTGTTTCCTCAGGTTCCGCAATGGTAACAACCTCTTTTACCGGTACACAATCGATAGATAAATGAGAAAGCCTCAGAAAATTCACGAATTTTTCCTTTATTGCCTGTAGCTAATACGATTTGTTCCACCTTATACCTCCGGAGCTGTAGGATACTCTTTACCTACTTTATCTGCTGTCGTACCAAGTACTTCGCGTTGTTTAGCCATGAGTTCATCTGTAGCAGCCTCTGCTAAATTAAGTAAAGCGTTGAGCTCATCACGATTAAATGTACCGTGTTCACCTGTACCTTGTACTTCAACCATATCACCAGAACCGGTGCGCACCACGTTCATGTCAACGATAGCTGTACTATCCTCTTCGTAGCAAAGATCCGTAATAGGCCCTTCTGGGCCAATACCTACGGAGATGGCTGCACAGAAGTCAGTAATTGGAAATTTGCCAGCTCCGCCAAAAGTGAAGTCCACCGCATCAACGAGAGCTACAAAGGCACCTGTAATCGAGGCTGTTCGTGTACCGCCATCCGCTTGAATCACATCGCAGTCGATCGTAATAGAACGTTCACCAAGTGCTTCAAGGTCTACAACAGCGCGTAATGCACGACCGATAAGGCGTTGAATTTCTACAGTACGGCCCGTTTGTTTACCCTTTGCAGCCTCACGGCTCACACGAGTTTGGGTAGAGCGTGGCAACAAGGATATTGCCGGTACCCAGCCTCGTCCGGAACCTTTGAGCCAGCGCGGCACAGAATCCTCAACAGTGGCAGTACAGATAACCTTAGTCTTGCCGCACTCAATGAGTACAGAACCTTCTGCATACTCTGTAAAATTCCGTGTTATTTTAATAGGTCGCAATTGACCTGCTGTTCTATTATCGCTGCGCATAGGAACCTCACCATTCTAAAACTAAACATTAGAACGCCCCTTACACAAAGGGCGTTATTTCTTCTATTATATCACAATTTTTCTATTTTTAGCACTATAAAGCATATTGTAATGTAATACCATAGTGCCGTAACATCGCTCATATGTTAACACAACTAATACTAACACTATAGTTCATATTGTCCCTTGCCAAGGGGATCTACCACAACATAACGACTTGCCCTGCCCTCTGCTTTAGCGCTTTTAGCCTCTACAATTGCATCTTGCCTTGTTTCGTCGTCCCTTGCCAAGGGATGAAGATAGCATATACACTTTGTGGCCCATAAGGTCCATATTGTCCCCGTGAAAGCACACTATGCCAGCCTACCTTATCTTCGTACATGCGCACCTTTTCAAGGCGCTCCTCTTGTACGCCTGTTTCATCATAATACACATTGTAGTGATGAGTCCAAACATCTCCCGCACCTAGACGCTCATCTTCGGCCATCTTATGGCGATTAGCCCATTGCACCTTCCATTTAGCAATGAGGTCATCTATATAGGTAGTTACATTTTGACTTTGCTTATATTTAACAGGATCAAAGGCAGGTTCTACGACCTTACTATAATCAAGGCCTGCCATAGATAAAATGATCCCTGTATTTACATAAGGTAACGCTTCCTGTACAGAGTAACCCCCTTCTAAAACAGCTATATCAGCTTGCAATAAATCTACAAGCTCCGCATATCCTTTTGCGGTAACCTGCATATTCGCCAAAGGATCGCTAAAGTGATTATCTTGTCCCTCTGAATTGATAACGATATCCGGATTAAATGCCTCTAAGATAGGTAATACTAATTCGCGCATAACCTTCATCAACCCTTCACCAGTGCCAGGGGGCAATGGAATATCTATATTGCTACCGATAGCTTGAGGTCCACCAAACTCATCTATAAAGCCTGTGCCAGGATATAAGGTCCGTCCATCTTGATGGAAACTAATATATAGAGTATCGGGATCGTGGTAGAACACATCTTGAGAGCCATCACCATGGTGCACATCTGTATCCACCACAGCAACACGTTTGATACCATATGTTTGGCGCATATGTTGAATCATAACAGCTTCAATATTTATGGTACAGAAACCACGAATACCATGTACCATAGCCATCGCATGATGTCCTGGAGGTCTAACGAGGGCAAAGGCACGGTCTACCTCTCCACGCATAACCGCATCAGCAGCCGCAATAGCGCCACCTGCAGATACACGATGTGCTTCCGTTACCCAAGACTCTAAGTCAGGAGCACCTACATGAACACGCTCTATCGTATCCCAATCAGCTACGATAGGATTATATTCTCTAATATTCGGTATATCTAATAAACCTTCCTCTACGATTTGATCTCGCGTATAGAGCAAACGCTCTTGTCGCTCAGGATGCGTTTCTGAAATCTTCCAGTCAAAAGCAGGGAAAAAGACTAGACCTAAACTATGTTTTGATAAAATTTTGTCCGAATTTAACGTGTCGCCTGTCTTTGTATTGGAAATCTTATTTATACCAACATTTCTGAGTCCATGACGCTCGCGATAGGATAGGCCCTTATTCCACATAGTTTTTCACCCCCGCTTCTAGCTGTACTTTCACCGTAATTAGACGTTCCATCGATTGCCAACCTTCAACAACGGGGAAATCTTCAATGCTAATAACCTCCACCTCTTGCGTTTTATCTAGTCCCAAGCGCAATGCCTCTTCAATAAGAGCCTCTTTTGCGTGCTCTACGACTTGTTCAGCTCGTTTTAAGGTACAGGCTTGCTGCTTAATACCTAACTCAGGAATGACAAGCAAGCGACGTTTTGTATCGACGTGAACGGTAAGTTCAATAGTAGATAGTGCTAATGCTGCACCAATAGCATTTGCTACAGCTGCATTTTCTGGAATGGTAACCGGTAAATTCAAATACTCGCCTATACTTGGCCCTAAGCTAGGTGCTGTACCGCCCACTACGACAATTTGAGCAGGCACAAAAGACATCTGGATTTACAATATCCGCCACTACATAGACAGGTCGTTTATTTTCTGTCCGTACCACCTCATCGATTCCATGTTGAATTGTTTCTAATGCCTTTTTAACAATAAGCTGTGCTACATCTAAAGCTGACACATTATGAATACATTGCTTTTCAGAAATATGGTTCCCCAATGCATCTTCACATTCACCGTATTTCCAATTAGCCTGTAACAGATGGGCTAACTGTTGTAAGGATTGTGTGGCAAGTTCAGCATCCCCATAACTTGCGTGTCCTAATACGATGAGAGCATCCTCCCAAGGTAGGTTCATGTCCACCTAAAGCTGCTGATGGACCTACACGTTCAGGTCCTACCGTGATGTTACCATCTACTATGCGAACTACCGACTCACCGCCGATACCGACGGAGGTAACTGCAAAGGATCGCACTGCACGGATATTCACGAATGGATACGCCATTCTTCGTCATCAATGGTTTCCCCTGTTTCCAAAGGGAAATATCTGTTGTAGTTCCCCCAATATCTAGCGCCACTGTATGCGTATTACCTATAGCACCGAGAGCAGATAAACCAAGCACAGTAGCAGCCGGTCCTGTAAAAGCAGTTTCTACAGGTCGGCTTACCATATGCTCCATAGGAAGAGAGCCCCCATCGGCCTTTAATATATGAAGTGGGGCCTTAATATTTCGTGCACTCAGCGCATCTTCCACGTTTTTCTTAAACACTGTAAATACGGGCGTTACAGCGCTATTAAAGTAAGCACTTATAGTACGGCGAGGAAAGTTCAAGGAACCGCTTAATAAACTGCCATTAGATATGGTATTATACGTTTCTTGTAACGCTTCTGTTATAGATAATTCCTCTTGAGGATTGCGGACACCAAATTTTGCGGACACAGCAGCCAAATCAGTACCACTTCGTTCTTGTACTATACGAGGCTATACCACGTACGCCATCGGTAGAGGTATGCTCTACAACGATACCTCTGTGGTCTGTATAGCCCTGAAGATATATAGGGCTCACAGGAAATATGTCGTCTACATTACGACCAGGCCCTGTTACCACATACAGATCTACAACCTGCTCCTTCTTTTTCTACGATGGTATTTGTCACAACTGTAGTAGATAAGGTTACTTGTTCAATATTCGATGTATCACAATTATCTAGGACTGCATCTAAGGCCTCACCTATACCATGCATTAGATTATCCTTTGTAGTCCGTCTTTTAGCAGTTGACACTACGCGATGACCGTCGATAATAACGGCATCGGTAAAAGTACCACCTACGTCTAAACCTAATAACATACAACCTCCTAATTACAATCAGAACCACCCGTAAAACGGGTGGTTTTGCTCACGAGCTATAAGCCCGTAGTACTAAACCAGCGTCTAAAGGCGCTGGCTTTCCTACGTTCAAGCCGCATAGCCATTGACTCGTAACGGTCCCCTTAAAGGGGATATGTATTACTTGCTACCCTTAAAGGGTCGTCATATTCTTTACACTAAGTTTATCTTTCATTTGGTCATGTAACTCTTGCTCACGTATATATTTTTTTACGGTAGCTTCATTTAATCCTACCGTACTTACATAATATCCCTCGGACCAAAAGTGTCTATTTCCAAATTTATACTTTAAGTTTGCGTGTTTATCGAACATCATTATTGCACTTTTACCCTTTAGATATCCATAAAGATGACACTGATATTTTAGGTGGAATTAACACTAGCATATGCACATGATCTGCCATAAGCTCCCCCTCTATAATCTTGACGCCCTTATATTCACATAAACGCCTCCGTATTTCACGTAAACTATTTCTGTATTGATTATATATAACTTTACGTCTATACTTAGGTATAAATACTATGTGGTATTTGCATAATATTTTTTGTACAAGGCTCTGTGTCTTTGTTCCCATATAAAATCACCTTTCTTTTGTATATAATGCGGCGAACACCTACATTATACTTAAGCAAGGTGATTTTTTGTATAACTTTCGTTGCCGCACCCGCATAGCGGGTGGTTTATGATTCGCGACTACGTCGCGAACCAGTCTAAAGACAAAAAAGGCTGTACCCATCTCTATGTGATGAGTACAGCCTTCTGTTATTACCAGATACAGATGCGTAATTTTGATGATAACAATTGAGTCATTTGGCTATCATTACCAAATGGATTGTCAATCAACAATTGTGCAATTTTCTTAGCATCAATGCCACGGCTTGTACCTAAGATAGCGGACCGTTTTAAGTCATTAACGTCTGCTACTACAGCGCCATAGCAACCTGTGCGAGATACGATTTTCTCTGCTACTTTATCAGGGTTTTTAGGGCCATGTACGATATGTTTATCGAATGGAGGCATAGTGCCTGTTACATCGTCAGCCAAAGATGCTGCACGAGCAATAGCATAGAACACGCCTGGTTTACGGAAAATCTTAGCAATAGCACCTAAAATAAATGCACCTAACACCTTCCATTTACCATCTACATCCATAGCCGCTTGCATACCGTAAATGGACGCCATGGAGCCATCTGGATGGATAAAACGATTAATTAAACGAGCTTGCCAGCATACGTCTAGTTCTTCTGGACGAGTGAAATTACCTTGTGTAATAGCCACTACAGATTCAGCTACACATACGATATCTTCTGGTCCAATATTATGACCACCATATTCAACGATAGCATCTACGATGTCATCATTATCTGTAAGAATACGTGTTGGTACACATACTAACTCTAATTCTGCCATTGAAATGCCTCCTTATTGACCTAATGCGGCCTCTACTTCTTCTGGGGTCAAACGAATACGTTGTTTATCAATGTGGTAATCTTCACGACCAACCACTTGGTAGTAAATGTCGATATTCATATAAGGGAAACCCTTAATATCTTCTCGAATATTGCCATTTTTACCTGTTAACGTAACATATACACGGATAGTGCCACCTTTACGTGGTTTAATGATAACAGCTTCAAAATATCCATCGTGACGTGGGCGATTAATATCCATAGCCCATGCGTCTACTTTCACAGAATCAAATTGTTCCTCAGGCAATAATGGACGTGGGAATAAGTCCATAATCGTACCATTTTGACGACCTTTATTTACGAAAGGAACGTCACAGAACAATGTAATCGATTCAAAGTTTCGATCGGATACTTGGAAATTAGTTGCTCGTTTTGGCAACAAAATAACCTTTTCATCACCTTGTTTCAATGCGAACAAACGGAATAATAAATACAGTACTGCAATAGCCACAATGATGGATACTACTACAGTTAGGATGTTATAAAACCACATAGGGCATCTCCTTTATAGTGTAATATGTTCAATGGTACGACGATTTGTATCGAGGAAGGACGCACTTAATGTGTCGCCAAGCTCAATATCTTTTGTGAAATACAGTTTCACCGTACCAAGGTTTTCTTGAGGGTTATAGAGGTTCTTATGCTCTAAAATACGACGAACAAGATTGCTCGTTTCATAAGCAGGATCTACAAACTGGATACGACCAGCAGTTAATTCCTCTAATAAAGGTTTAACAAATGGGAAATGAGTACAGCCCAAAACAACTACGTCAATTTCACGAGATAGCAAAGGCTCTACATACTCTTCACACACATCACGAACAAAAAAGTCATCTAAATGACCTTGCTCAATGAGACCTGCCAGTTCAGGACAAGGTTGTTCCCACACCAGCACTTCAGGATCAACTTCTAACGCGACATGCTTATGAATATGGCTGTTTACAGTAGCCACAGTAGCCATAATACCAATAGTATTACTTTTACTTTCACTAATAGCGGTTTTAACGCCTTGAGAAACCCCAATAACTGGAACGGATACGCGTTCACGTACCTCATCAAGGGCAACAACGGTGAAAGTATTACAAGCAATAACCATCAATTTAACAGGCTGCTTCTCAAGCGCCTCTGCAATACGGCATGCTAAAAACGTAATTTCATCATCACTGCGATTGCCTACAGGATTGTTGGCATTATCACCGATATAGATAAAATTTTCATTTGGAAATTGTTCTTGTAATACCTTTAATACTGATAGTCCGCCTACACCAGAGTCAAATACACCGATAGGCAATTGTTGTACATTATTCATTAGGCATCTCCTCAACAGCTGCTAACATAGGCTGATAAAAAGTATCGTCTAATCGCACAATCTTTCCTGTTGATTTCGACATAAAAGCGTTCTTAGTTTCTCCCGTTGCCAGAAGCGCACCATCACTAGCGCGTTTCATACGATAACGGAAAACCATTTGAGCACGCGTCATTTTAACCAAGTACGTTTCAATGTGAAGTTCATCATCAAAATTCGCTGGTTCTTTATAATTGCAAGATACGTTCATAATAGGAAATACAATATCCTCATTCATCATATCCCACAAGGTTACACCGATTTGACGAAGGAATTCAATACGCGCCATTTCAAACCATCTAAAATGATTACTATGGTGAGCAATCCCCATCATATCAGTTTCGTAAAATCGTACATTTACTGAAGCAATATGCATAAATCTAGTCCTTTTTAAATAGTATACAATTTTTATTGTATATCTATTACTTTAGGGTGTCAAATAATTAAAGGCAGTTCAATCACTGTGGATCAAACTGCCTTAATTGGTAAAAGTTAGCGACTACTACCAAATGGGAAGAATTTTTTTGCCTCTTCTTGATGACTCGTTTTAATGTAACGATTCGCAATCTTAAAGGCTATTCCGAGCACCGCCACATCATCTAACCAACCTAATACGGCAATCGTATCCGGTACAACATCAACAGGCAATACGAGATACCCTAAGGCACCTGCAATGACTGCTTTTACATATTTTGGAGTATCTTTATCTCGTAAACAGAGGAATAAGGTTACCGCTTGTTGTACAAAGGCAAGTTTCTTACCATATCGGCCAAGAAAGCCTACAAATCTTGATTCGTTAAAATACTTACCGTATTTAATAATTTTTAAGGGATTCATCGTAATAATCCTTCAGCGCTTATTTGCGCAAACCACCAATTTTATCTTTCGCTGTGCTAACAGTGTTTGCAGCCGCATCTTTTGCTGTTTCTACAGCATCGGAAGCTTTAGTTTTTACTGTGTCTACTGCTACTTGCGCAGAAGCTTTAGCTACTTCTACGCCACCTTTAGCCAATTCTTTTGCTATGTCAATATTTTCTTTTGCAACATCAATTTTCTCTTTAGCTGCATCAGATACTTTAGCTACCACTTCTGCTGCATTATCATGAAGTTGATATTTTGTTTCGTTATTCCATTTATCGATAGCAGGTGTTACTTTTTCTTCGTAAACTTGTTTCAAAGTTTCTTTAGCAAGACCTGTTTCGTTAGCAATACCTGCCCATACATCGCGTTGACCTTGTGTGAAAGGAATGCTAGCGCCTGCATCACGAACGATTTCAGATGCAATAGCTTTACCGCTTTCAAGGAATTCAGCAACCATTGGTTTGTAGCGTTCGATATCAGAAGGCATACCATCTTGAATCCAAATATGAGCAATTTTACCAATAGCATATGTTAAGCCAATCGCTACAGGAACGCGAACTGCTGTCAAAGGAATAAGAAGGGAAATAGCCGCTGTACCTACAGCTGTGCTAAGACCGCCAACTAAACCTACTGCAGCACCAGATTGTAATTCAACATCATATAAATGAGCAATGCGAGTTACCATGTACGTAGCATTGGCGCACAAAGCAACACTGCTGAATTTAGGGATAAAGCCAATGCTGCTGCACGACCTGCACCCCAGAAAATAAATTGTTCAACTTGATAGTCACGATCTTGAGAACCATCCATAAGTGGCTCAAGTGTTACGCCATTATATTCTGCCATAAGTATTCTCCTTTGTTGTGAACCAACTATAGGTCATATTATTAGTATTATTATACCATTCTATTGCTAGAAGTGAAATGAATTTTTCTAATTATCTATAGATTTAAAAAATAAAATAACTTCCAATATTTTCTATCTTACCAACTAGTGAGACCACCATCGATAGTCCAAGCTGCACCCGTTACAAAGGACGCTTTATTGCTCAATAAAAATACAATCACTTCTCCGATTTCATGCGGCTTGCCAATACGGCCTAATGGATAGTGTTGCCCCATTTCAGCCTTCGCAGTAGCCTTATCTTGATGAGTATTAGCAATCTGTTTATCTACTAAGGATGTATCTACATCACCAGGACATACGCAGTTAACGCGAACAACATGCGGTGCCATCTCAAGGGATAAAGATTTTGTAAAGCTCACTACCGCACCTTTAGATGCACCGTATACGGAACAGGCTACATTACCTTGTAAACCGGCATCACTAGCTACTGTTACGATGCTACCTTTTGCAGAGCGCAAATAAGGAAGCGCCGCTTGGCACAAGAAAACTGTACCTTTTACATTAGTACCAAACATTTCATCAAAAGCGGCCTCTGTTACATCCGCTAACAACTCTTCCTCATAGTAGCCAGCCGCTGTTACGAGAGCAGATACACCGCCAAATACATCAACTGTTTCTTTTACAATGCGCTGACAATCTTCAAGTTTAGATACATCACCTTGAATGTACTGTACCTTTGAAGAATAGCGGCGCAACTTAGTCTTAGCTTTTTGACCAGTTTTTTCGTTTCGGCCATTGATGACTACGCACCAACCTTCTTTAAGTAAAAGCTTGGCCGTAGCAAAGCCAATACCCGATGTACCACCACTGATCAATGCCACTTGTACATCACTTTTATGAGGCATACTTTGCCCTCCTATAACGTTGAAACATAGTCATACACTAATTTCAACAACATTACCGTCGTCACCGACAAGAATACTACACGCACTAAAGACGAGCCCTTTGCAATAGCTAAATGAGAGCCTAAATATGCGCCTATAATTTGTCCCACCCCTGTGGCAAGACCATATTTAATATTGACATGCCCTAAATATAAGAATACCAATAAAGACGCTACATTACTAGTAAAGTTTAATACTTTCGCATTAGCTGATGCGTGTAAAAAATCAAAACCTGTAAAGATAAAGCCCATTATCAAAAATGTTCCTGTACCAGGTCCAATGAAGCCATCATAGGCACCAATACCAAGAGCAAAGGCCATACAAATATATAGAGCTTTACCCACTACTGCAGAAGTGCGGTTCACCTCTCCCCAATCCTTTTTGAAAACCACAAAAAGGGTTACACAAACGAGCAATATGATAATAATAGGCTTTACATATAATGGCGGCAGCGATACAACCGCTAATGTACCAATCATAGAGCCAATAAAGGTAAAGGGCAATAGTTTACGAACTAAAGAAAAATCAACCATGTGATTTCTCAAGAACGTAATCGATGCGCTACCAGCGCCAAAAATACTGGATAATTTATTACTGCCCAAGGCCATACTAGGCGGAAGATTTGTTAATAACATAGCTGGTACAGAAATGAGTCCACCGCCGCCCACAATGGAGTCAACAAAGCCTGCGAAAGCCCCCTGCTACGGCGAGCAAAATAAGTATAAGGATATCAAATGGTAAACCTGTTACCTCAATGAACCACTCCATATAAACCTCCTACAGATAGCACATCAACGGTCGCCAAAGGGCCACCGTTGTCATGCTAGTTTATATTATTTTGCACCTAGACGATCTAGTGCTAATGTATAGCCATCAGCACCATAGACTAGGCATCGCTTTACACGGCTAATCGTTGCCGTACTCGCACCTGTTTCTTCTACGATTTTTTCATAGCTATCCCCTGCACGCAACATTTTTGCTACTTGCAAGCGTTGAGATAACGCTTTTAATTCATTAATCGTACAAATATCTTCGAAAAATGCATAGCATTCCTCTGTATTTTCAAGTGTTAAAATAGCGGTGAATAACTCATCGTTTTGTTGACTTCTCAATTTTTCATTGATGCTCATAGGATCCTCCTACTTCTTATTCATCGCTTTAGACCAAGCATCACCAATCATTTGTACAACTTGTACCAAAATAATCAAGATGATGATGGTAGCAATCATAATATCTGCTTGGAAACGTTGATAACCATATCGGATAGCAATGTCACCGAGACCACCGCCGCCAATAGCACCAGCCATTGCAGAGTAACCGATAAGGTTAACGATAAGAACCGTTACATTGTCAATAATCGTCGGCAATGCTTCTGGTAATAATACTTTCCAAATAATTTGGAGCGGGCTTGCACCCATGGATTGAGCCGCCTCAATAACACCATAGTTGATATCTTTAATAGATGTTTCTACAAGGCGAGCTAAGAATGGAATGGCTGCAATTGTCAAAGGCACACAAGCTGCAGTAGTACCGATAGATGTACCTACTACCATACGAGTAAACGGAATGATAGCAACCATCAAGATGATGAAAGGTACAGAACGCGTTGCATTGACAATGGCACCCAACACTTTATTAAGAGCTACATTTTCTAAGATGTGACCTTTAGACGTTACCACCAAAACGACACCAAGAGGAATACCAAGTAACATTGCCATTACCGTAGAGATGATGGTCATTTGCAATGTATCAAGGGTACCAGTTATGAGTAGATTAATGATTTGCTCTGACATAACCGATCACCTCGCTTTCAATTGGTAATGTTTTGATGTAGTCTAAGCCCTCTTGCGCATTTTCTGGGTCACCATTCAAGATAACGATAAGGCGACCAACGCATGTATTTTGGATATAGTCGATGCCACCAAAGAGGATACTTACATCGAGGTTAAAGCGTCGTACGAGACCTGCCACTACAGGTTCATCTGTAGATTGGCCTGTGAATTTAAGGCGTACTAATGGAGCTGTACCTGCAAGCCATTGGTCATGCAATTCTAAATGTTCTAACGCTTCTGGTGGTAAGTTGTCACTCACAACAGAGCTAATGAATTCTTTTGTTGTATTTTCACGAGGATGTGTAAATACCTCAACAGTGCTACCTTCTTCAAGGATAACGCCGCCTTCAATAACTGCCACACGGTCACAGATTTCACGAATAACATGCATCTCATGTGTAATGAGGACGATAGTGAGACCCATTTTTTCGTTGATATCTTTTAACAATTTCAAAATGGAATCTGTTGTTTGTGGATCGAGAGCAGATGTAGCTTCATCACAAAGGAGAACCTTTGGATTTGAGGCTAAGGCACGAGCGATACCAACACGTTGTTTTTGACCACCAGACAACTGAGACGGATAATTGTTCATACGGTCGCTAAGGCCTACAATTTCAAGGATTGGCTCGATACGCTCTTTAATTTCAGCCTTGCTCATGCCTTGTAATTCTAACGGGAACGCCACATTGTCATAGACTGTGCGAGAGGACAAAAGATTGAAATGTTGGAAAATCATACCAATATTTTTGCGAGCTTTACGCAATTCAGCTTCTCCAAGTGTAGTTAAGTCTGTACCATTTACGATAACAGAGCCAGATGTAGGTGCTTCGAGCATGTTAATGCATCGAATCAATGTAGATTTACCAGCCCCAGATTGACCGATAATACCAAAGATTTCGCCTTCTTTAACATCGAGGTTAATATCTTTCAAGGCTTCCACACGATTAGCGCCTTCATAGACTTTACTAATGTGTTTTAATTCTATCAAAATAAGTTCCTTTCTTAAGGTAAAAGTTTTTACCATTTAATGAAATCAGCTTACCTATTAAGGTAAACCTTCTTCCATCAATTTTTCTAATGCTTCGCGTAGACGAAGTGTCACATGACCTGGTTTACCACCAGATACAGGATTTTTGTCTAGCTTGATAATCGGGATGACACCACCAATTGTATCGGTAAAGAATAGTTCGTCCGCATCATCAACAAAGGCGCGGTCGAATTCTTTTTCGATGAGAGTAATACCTAAAGACGGTGCAACGCGAGTCACAATCATTTGACGAGTAATGCCCTTCAAGATGTGATTATCTGCTGGATGCGTATACAAGATACCATCTTTTACAGCAAACACATTAGAAGTAGCGCCTTCTGTACAAATGCCATCGCGGAATAACATGGCAGTATAAGCAAATTTCTTTTCTGCTTTTGTTTGTGCCAAGATATTTGGAATCAAGTTTGTCGTCTTAATATCTACTTTGTCCCAACGCTCATCAGGTAATGCAATAGCTTTTACGCCTTCACCTAATTTATTGACTTCATCTAAATTTAAAGTACGGATAGACATGAGCATTTGTGGTTCTAATTTAGAGCGATCGTATGCATGACGACGCGGTGCAACACCACGGAGATTTGTAAATAAATATACCCCTCTTTGATTTCACTTTGCTCAATTAAAATTTCGTGCAACTCAGTCAAATCATCAGGAGTCATTTTTACAGGAATATCCATTTCACGCATAGAGCGATATAAACGATCTTGGTGGTAAGACAATGCGAAGCAACGGCCTTTTACGACGCGCACAACTTCGTATACGGAGTCACCAAACAAATAGCCACGGTCATCAATGCTGATAACTTTGGCACCTGGTTCAACAAATTCACCGTTAAAATATGTTAATTCTTGCATAGGAGCACCTCTTTTCTATTTCGTTACTCTATCAAGTAGTAATCATGGACTTATTATAACACAATTACTTTTAAATTTTCACACTTTACTTTGTGAAAGATATTATTTAGATATATAAAAATCCGCTAGGATACCATAGTTAAAAACTATATCCTAGCGGATGTATTTCTAATTATATAATTAGTTTCCTAATATAAACCTACGCAACGGTTTAGGCACATAATTCAACGCTACTGTAGTCAAGTACGACAATCCTAGGGCCATAACATACATAGCAAGGACATTGACCACTGTATAGAGGAGATTATATTTAGCCATCACGCCAGAGATGATCAACAACCAAAATGGATGAACTAAGTAGATGCCATAGGACTTATCCCCTATCTCAGACCAAATAGATTCCATAGTTACATTCATAGGCAATGTTTGGAATAAGAACAAGCTAAACATCGTGCCCAGACCAGTGTACAGAACACCCATCGGACTCATTTGATGTACTGTATAAATAGCTTCTAGTACAGTGTAATGCCATACGTCCATAACATAGTAGTAAGACCCAAGCATCAAAAGTACCGAACCTACGGCACTAGCACCTAATAGATACCGATAACGCCACATATAGTCGCATACTGTTTCATATCGTTCAGCACATACGGCACCTAAGAGGAATATCCACACATAGTGGATTACCCAATAGTTGAGTCGCATATCAAAGAGATATTTCAGCACAGGCTGATTGCTGAGGTTTTCCATCACCCAACGGCCGAGCATATACGATGATACATAGTCGATGCCGACTTGGATGACAAATAGTGAGACCATCCAGAACACCGGACGTTTTAAGATGACTTTCACCATAGCACGCCACAACGGCATCATCACGTAGAACCACAGCAAAATAACCATAAAATATAAATGATACATAGACGTACCAAATAATAGATTTACAGCCAATGGTCCCGGATGCAAATTACCTAGATTATGCGCTGTCAGCCCCGTATAGAGCAAATAAAATATGGACCACGTAATATATGGAAATAGCACCACCTGAATGCGGCGGTGCATAAATTCCTTATATGAGAATGGTCCCTCTACCGAAGTATGATAAAACAAGCCAAATGCAGAGAGGAAGAAAAACGCAGGCACCCCAAAGCGCGATAGAATTTCTAAGACGCTAATGAGTTCCAAATTTACAAAGGGTTTTGCAATGCATAGGAACCAACATGTATGCCGATAACACCGAGCATACAGAGGCCACGCATATAAGTAATTTCCGGTAAAAATGCTTTTTTCATAGCCATTCCCTATTCATTATTGACCAGGTACAACTGCAGGTGTCGGTACAATGCGTGGACCTAGAGATGTAGTAGCTGGTTGTTTAACTACTGGAGCAGCAGATGCTGTTGTTTTAGGAGCTTCAGCTTTTGCTGGTTGTGCAGGTGCAGCTTGTCCATTAGCTTCTGCCGCCGCTTTGCAGCTGCTTCTGCTTTAGCTTTAGCTTCTGCTTCAGCTTTAATACGCGCTTCTTCTTCGCGTTTCAAGCGCAATTCTTTTTCAAGAGGTACCACTGGTTTGTCATAAACAGTGATATCTGTTTCAAACAGACGGCCCCATGGGAATGTAGCTTTAACTGTACGAGGATCTACTTTCAAGTATTTTTCAGCGAAGTCTTGAATTCGTTCACCTAAGTAGCTTTCAAGACGTTCATTTAACTCACCAGAATAACGTACATTATCTGTGCGAATAGAGTCTTGCATACGGTAAATATCTTTGCGGATATTTGCTTGGTACGCCCAGTTATCCAAATATTGTTGAGTCAACATTTTGCGGTGACCTTCTGGGCTCATAGTTTTGAGCAATACCCCTTGCGCAATGGCGTAGCCTACCGTATTACTTGCTGTATTCCAACCATTGTACGCACCGATTTTGTATAACATATCGCGTTTGTACATAGCAGATACTAATGTATTGTCCGCACCATTGTTATAAGCAATATCAGCAACGCTTACGTTTACACCAGAATCAACAGCTTGTTGAATACGATCTACGAAAGCATTTGTAGAATTAGAAATCATCGGGAAGTTCTCGAAGCTTTCAGATTCACCAGTGCTTGTAGTAAGTGGTGTATTTACTGCTAACAACACAGTTGGTTTACCTTGTGTCACCATAGTGCCACCTACGGCCTCAACGTGTTGAGCAATTGTTTTATCGATGGTTTGGTCTTCGTAACCTGGCAATGTTTTACCGCCACCACCGAGTGGATAGATTACGGAGAATGTTGGTTTTTCTGTGCTCACATCTGTACGAGAACGAGCCATCAATAAGAGACCAAGTTGGTCAGCACCAGGGAAGCTACCATATTTTTCAACAGGGATATCCTTGGAATATTTACTGAGGTAACGACCTTCTAATGCAGATTGGGATAATTGAGATGTATCATCATGACCCAATGCAAAGTAGTCGAATATGCCACTACGAGTTTCATCGATCAACTCTTTGTTGATTTTCATATTCTTTGACGACGATCAAACCAGTCTTGTAAGTACTCAACAGGAACAGAGGCTTGAAGGCTCATCAATTTTGAGTTTCCTCTTGTGTTAAGGAGCCAGAGTCCAATTTATCTTGTAATGCAGCAATTTGGAAGATAGTTGGGCCATATTCCGCATAGTAGGCCGGTTCAGTACCGCCACCACTCGCACGTGGAGAACGCATTACTGTACCAAAGCCATAAATACGTACATTTTTATGACGTGCTTTTAAGCCTTCAATACGTTTTAAACGACTTTCTAAAGTGCTAAGTGGAATGTTATGTTTACGAGAGTCTACAAGACCACCATAAATAAGAGTATCTGTGCTCAATACCATAACATCTGCACGGCCTGCATTTTGTTCAACCCAAGCCATAATTTGGTCAGCTTGACCTTGGTATGTTTTACCAGAAATCAAGTTTTGAGGTGGTGTCAACACAGTCATCCCCGCCTCACGAGCTGTATCGACTGTATATTGCAAGCTTACAGGGCGATCATCTTGAGGGACATATAATACGCTTTCCGCATCAATATTGATGGATGTACCGGTAGCAATAGCTGTTGCCATTAATGCTACTTTCAACCATTTATTCGTCATGAATCAAATCTCCTTCTGTGTACGCGAGTACTCCCGACTCGCAAAATTAACTGTTATATAATACTCTCTTTTTCTGACACTTTTATGAAATGCTCAATAGAATAATTATATCACTTGCACAACAATTCGCAAACATTGAGGAATTATCGCACCTTTGGCAAGCTCCAGTTATATTTAATCGCTAGTAATCGAATCACTAGTACGACGGTAAAAGCTCCGTATACGGCCTCAGCCCAACTAGAAATAACCATTAAATAATAAACGATACCGCCAATGATACTTGGAAGTGCGTACACATCTTCTTTCAGAACGGACGGAATCCGTTGTGCCAACATGTCGCGGATAATACCGCCCCCAACAGCAGTAATTGTCCCTAGTAATACAATGAAAATCGGCAACTCAGGATATAGTTTAAATCCTGCAGAGGCACCTGTTACTGTAAAGGACGCCAAACCTAATGCATCGGCTAACAAATATCCTGCTCGACTACGAGGCCCCATCGCATGTTTACGATAGCGGCTATTATACATAATAAACACGATGATAGTGACAGAAATAACCACTGTCACATATACAACATTACGCAATGAGTTAGGCGGAAAATATCCGAGCAAAACATCCCGCACAATACCACCGCCAATGGCCGTAGCCAACGCCAATACAGCCATACCAAAATATCCATTTTTCGTGCTACCCCAACGAGCGCGCCAGAGATAGCAAAGGCAAGTGCCAATCATATCAAACATATACCAAATAATATCCATAATACCCTCACACAATCTATTCGCATTACTGCGTACACTATGATAGACTTTATGTAAGATATTATACATTAAGAGGTATGAGAATGACAAAAGACATTACACCTATAGAGATAGAAAACATGGATGAGCGCACTCGAGATGAATATTTCATGGCCATTGCTATGGAGGAGGCACGCAAGGCTTATAGCCTTGGAGAGATTCCCATTGGCGCCATTCTTGTAAAAGATAATACAATCGTGTCACGTCACCATAATCGTCGTGAATTAGATCATGATGCAACGGCTCATGCAGAGGTGCTCGTCATCCGCGAAGCATGCGATGTCCTCAAGCGCTGGCGGTTGACTGGTTGTACCCTGTATGTTACGATAGAGCCGTGTCCGATGTGCGCTGGAGCCATTATCAACAGTCGTATAGACCGTGTTGTATATGGTGCTAGTGATTACAAAGGAGGCGCCGTAGAATCGCTATTCAATGTGCTCTCTCATCCAGGTTTAAATCACGAACCTGAACTGGCATCAGGTGTGCTAGGTGATGAATGTAGCCAAATTATGAAAGACTTCTTTAAGGAGCGCCGTAAAGCACGGAGGAGTACCCAAGAGGCTGAAGGGTCCGCACTCGAAATGCGGTAGGTCGGGCAACCGGCGCGGGGTTCAAATCCCTCCTCCTCTGCCAACTAAACTATATAAAGCGCTAACTATGGTTAGCGCTTTTTTATCTATATTTATCAATACTTTAGTAACTTTATGAGTTATAATATACACAAGATATAATTACTGCTATTAAATAGACTCAAGGGGACACTACTATGAAAAAATATTACCCTTATCTCATCACAGTGAGTCACATGATTAATGACTCCTGTCAAAGTGTGTTGCCTGCCCTCTTGCCGCTGTTCATTTATACATATGGACTTAGCTTAGAGCAAGCGGGTTTTCATTTTAGCTAACACAGCATTATCTTCATTATTACAACCTTTACTAGGCTATATTTCAGACAAGATCAATCAACCTCGGCTTATCGCCTTTGGTGTTCTATTATCGGCTTGTAGTACAGGCGTGATGGGTTTCGTCAGTTCCTATGAAAGTCTCCTTATTTGCGCCACCTTAGCAGGTGTAGGGTCTTCTATCTTCCATCCAGAAGGCGCAAAGATTATGAATCGCCTCGGCGGTGGCAAAAAAGGTAAGGCCATGGGCACTTTTGCTATTGGTGGCAGCTCTGGTTTTGCCATAGGCCCACTGTTTGCAGGGACTATCGCCTATACTATAGGGCCGCACGGTTTGGCCGCTTTTACCGTAGTCGGTTTGCTTATCGCAACAGTTCTATTTGTACTCATGCCACGCATTGTAGCGCATGCACATACCATTGACCAAGCAGTGGCTACAGAAAATCCAACGGTAGCGGCAAAACCGCTTAAGAACTACTGGAAGTACTTCGGCATCTTGTTCATTATTATCTTGAGCCAATCAGTAAACTTCCGCGTTATCAACGCGTTTATTCCGATTTTCTGGACTCGCGAGCTCGGTACGAGCCCAGAACAAGGCAGCTTTGCATTAACCGTATTCTTTAGTATCGGTATCTTCATGACCTATATTGGCGGTCTATTGGGAGATAAATATGGTCCTATCAAGATTATCAGACTATCCCTATTAGTTTGGTTACCAGCCATGTTCCTATTAACAGAGGTGCCAACCTTCTCGCCACTCATCATGATGCCTGTAGCATACTTGTTACTACTCATGATTGGTGCTGCTAAAGCAATTAGCTACAGTCCAGTTATCGTACTAGGCCAAACATATCTAGCCAAAAGTATCGGCTTTGCATCGGGTATTACCCTTGGCGTGAGCCAAACCATCGGTGGTGTCATCGCCCTGTCGTAGGTAACCTAGCAGACACCTACTCCTACCGGTTGCTATGATGACACTGGTGCCATTCCTCGTAATGGGCCTTGGGGCATCATTGATACTTAAAGATCCTAAAATTACGGGTTATAGGACAAAAGTGTGTGTGACTAATCCCAATAAGTTGGAAAATCTGTAGACATATGTAGCTCATTCCAAACAGGAGCATCACCCCATTGAGGGATTGAACGATCTATTTGGCAATAATCAGATAACCGTTTGTAGATAGCAGCAATCGATTCATCTGTAGGCATACAATTTAATATATCTGAAATAGAAAGCGGTCTTGGTGAGTGCATAGCACCACCAATAGACCGCTTTTAGTCTTCTTTCAAGTGAAAGACCCCTATGAGCCCGTAACATACTTCTTAGTTGAGCATTTACTCCACCTTCAATACGATTATTTGTTGTAGGTATTGTAATATCAAAACATTCCAAAAGTAAATAAAGTTTGTTGCCTAATCAGACGCCATAATGATGATTCAGCCTTAAGCAAACGCTCATGTGTAGAGCATTTGTTTCCGAATTCATCAATCGTCATTTCTCGTAAAAAATCAGAATATGTCATTCGCCACGCTGAAAGCTCATTAATCCATATAAAGGCTTGATCCATTGTTTTCACATTAAATAAAGCTTTGGCAAGACTATAAAGGTCCTTCCCAGCTAACGTTTTAGGTCTACTTGTCGTATATCGTCTAACCTGACAAAAAATGTGAAACAGGCATCTTTGGTGACTGCTATGAGGCCAAACTTTACGTAATGCTTTAGGCAAACCATTAGCACCATCAGACACAACAACTTTAGGTTCGGCAATCCGTTCTATTAAACACTGCCAAGCTCTAGCATGCTCATAACGACAGACATACCATCCTAGAACATGAGTATCATTGCAACAAATCAAAACACATAAATTCCTAGCTAAGTAAATTCCATCAAGATATACCACATCATGTACTTCTTCCACTTTTGGTGGCAATGGCCATATGGACCAAAATTTAGCGGTTTTACGCCTGAATGTACGACCTTTACCAGGCATATCAGCTTGAATATTGGTGCTGAATAACCAATTCAAGAATAGGCTTAACTCTTTACTTAAATTATTAATTTTAACGGTAAATGCCACCTTACAATGTTTACAAAACCAACGCTGAGAACCAGATTTTAAAACACCGTGTTTAATACATGTTTCATTACAATCAGGACATTTTATTTGTCGCATAAACTTCTTCCTCCATATTTGTTTATATATAGGAAGATATAACCTCATTTTAGTCAGTAATTACAAGGGTTAATTGATGTTTTCACCCACACTTTTTGTCCACCCTCAAACTTCTCCAAAAAAAGATTAAACCCTTATAACACTAGTAAATATCTAGTGTTATAAGGGTTTTTACACACACTTTTTGTCCTATAAGCCAAAATTACAATAATTACAATAGAGAAAAGCCCCCTTCTGTGAAGGGGGCTTATATAGTTAGCTAAATTAGTGTTTTAGCATTTCATTCAAGATAACTACGTCCGTTTCTTTCATACCTTGGGCCACAGTACCGATACTGCGGATGGTTTCGTCAACGGAGTATGCTACAAGGCCATCGCCTTTTTGGTAGTTCTTATTAAGGCGAGCTTGTTTATATCCCATAAAGGCGCCATCAAGAGAGATTGCAATTTTACCTGCGCAAGATGGTTTTGCACCATCACATACGATACCAGATAGACTTGCAAGACCATTTACAAGGGTATTCTCGATGATATCCTTGCTATCACCTTTCAAGAAGGCAATGCCTGCTACACTTACAACACCAGCAGATACAACGCCGCAATATGCGGACAATTTACCAATGCCAGATTTAACGTACAGTGTTAACAGGTTAGCAAAGACTAGCGCTCGATAAAGTTCATCATCACTTTTACCAAGTTCCTCGGCAGTCGTAATAATTGGTACAGATACGGTTAAACCTTGGTTACCAGAGCCAGAGCAGATAACTACAGGCAATGGGCACCCGCTCATACGCGCATCAGAGCCAGCCGCTGCACGAGCTTTACATTTTGTTTCAAGAGATGGATTTTCATCGTCCAAGAGTAATAATTGGCCAATGTTAGCACCGTAATCGTTAGATAAACCTTCCTTGGAAATTGCAGTATTATACTCAACTTGTTGTTTAATTTGAGGAAGGATACCAGAAATATCGCCAGTTAAGGCAAATTCATAAATGCTATCAAAAGTCATAGCATATTCAGTGTTCGCTGCTTTTTTAATTTCATTAACTGTTTCAGAAATAATCTCACCATCTACAGCAACATAAGATACATTCGTGTGATCATTTTCAATACGAACTATAGCCGTATGTTCATCTGTTTCGGCGGTAATCTCAATATATAGATTATCTACGCCTTCAGCGAGCGAAACGGTACAGAAATTGGCATCAAGCAACGTGCCAAGCCATTTACGATCTTCGTCTATAGCAGATTCCAATACCTCTAACTCACGCTCTGGATGACCTACGATAGCCCCCAAAGTGATGGCAGCCGTAAGGCCTTTACGACCGCCAGAATTAGGGATTACTACAGATTTGACGTTCTTAATAATATTCGCGCTGCATCGAGCATGAATATGGTTAGGAAACTCATCTAAGACAGAGACTGCCTTCGCAGCCGCATAAGCCAATGCAATTGGCTCTGTGCAACCGAAGGCAGGACGCATCTCTGACTGTAGCAAAGAAATATAATCCATCTTATACTTCCGCAATAATTTCCACTTCTACTAAAGCACCCAATGGAAGGTCTTTACTGCTACACATGAACGAGCTGGTTTAGAAGTGAAATATTTAGCATACACTTCATTAAATGCTTTGAAGTCAGCAATATCAGCTAAGAAACAAGTTGTTTTAATAACTTCGGAGAAGTCAGAACCTGCTTCAGCCAATACAGCATCAATGTTTTTGCATACTTGTTCAGTTTGCTCTGCGATACCGCCTGCAACAATGGAACCAGTTTTAGGATCGAGTGGAATTTGACCAGAAGCGAATAATAAACCGCCTACTACTTTAGCTTGAGAGTAAGGACCTACTGCTGCTGGTGCTTTGTCTGTGAAAATTGTTTTCATGATAATTCTCCTTTATAAATATAATTAAAAATAAATATAACTAGTTTCAAAGGCGAGACTCACTTTCGTAGCTCGCTATATATGCCGTACGCTGTAAAAGTACGTATATAATAAATTATTTAACAGATTTGAATGCGTTGTCAAATATCGGTTTGAAATAATCACGTTGTACGTCAGTTGTTAACCCAACATATAACACCGGTTTTCCTGGCTTCAACACAAATGCAGCATTTGCATAGAGTGGAGTTTGTACAGATCCATCAGAATATAACATGCGAGAACTTGCTGCATAAGTTTGATATTTTGTACCCGCCATAGGATGTACTTGTTCCGCATCTTCTACGGTAATAGTTTTAAGTACCTTAGGCATAATCGTTCCTTTATTAGCATCAAGGCTTGGCACATTAATCGGCCCATTTAAAGGAACTACAGTCGTTGTAGTTGGAATTTTCTTATTAATGGTACCTAGTATGAGTTGTTCTGTAACAGGATCAACTTGACCTTTATCAAGAGCCGCCATAGCAGCTATAAACATAGGATCATTAGCCTCTTTACCAGCAAATTGCTGCGCTACTTGTTTTACATCTACTGCCACAACAAAAGCATCCTTTTGCCCTGTCTTATCCGCACCTTGTAATTGGTACACATCAAAATTAGTACCTAAGTTCTTTATAAATTCTTTAATTTGTGCGTTTACAGGATTTGCGCTAGACGGATCTGCTTTTTCTTGATTTGTAATAAAAGATGTGATAAAGCTAGGAGTATTTGCTTTGGATGCAGAAACAACATTAACATTGTTAGGCACTACCATAGCGCCCCCAATAGTTTGTACATCCTTCGCTAAACCTACACCAGATACAGTTCCCAAAAGACAGGTAGCACAAGCCAATACTTTCAAAGATTTCATATTATTTACCTCCCTTAAGAGATTGTGTTTGATACATATGGTTCAATTCATTAGTCCAATAATCATAGCTAGAATCATCAGAGTATAAGAATTGTACAGATAGACCCTTATCAGTAGGAATTGCATAACCAATCAAAGCAAAGCTATTTCTAAAGCCATCAAATCCTAGTGCACCGCGTACATCACCAGTTACGGCTGTACCATAACGAGTTTGAACAGGTTTATAAGCCACATGCGTTGCATCTACGCTCAATTGTTTTGCCATAAAGCCAGTAAATGTAGAAATTGTTTCCTTATCTCTAGCGGATGTTTTCTTATCAGCAGCTAGTAATTTATCAAATGTATTATTTATATGACTTGGAATACTATCATTAATAGCTTTAACAGCTTTAGCTAATTTTGCCCCCTCTACAGTATCACCAGGTAAACTAGCTAGCTGTTGTTGAGCATTCTCTTTAGAGTAAACACTAACATGTTTAGAAATAGAATTTTTTAATTTAGCCTTATCTGCTTCAGAGCCCTTGTCTAAAATCGTTTTATCTATGCCAATCGTTTGATCAAGACCTGATTTAGCATAATCAATCACTAAAAGGGATGCTACATGGTGACCTTGTTTGTCAGACCCTTGTAATTGATAATAAGAAAAACCATCTAGAACTTCACCCTTGATAGGTTCAAAAGATCGGTCGTAGTGCATTTTTAAAACAGTATTAATAGAATCAACAGACTCTTTATTCACAATACGAATCATTTGGCTTTGCTCATTATTACGTAGCTTTGCATCTGTAGGAACATACATAACTTCTACAGCTTTCACCGCAGGAGAAGTACTGCCATACATACCATAACCTAAATCTACCGTATCAGCAGATGCCACTGCACCCATGCCGACTGTTAAACATGTAGCACAAGCCAATGTCATAACTTTTTTATTGAGAGTTCTCATAAGACACCTCACGTTTTAACAATACAATATTCGTACAGACTAAAATAATAATCTATACTGCATATATTTATTATTATACTATATCGACATTTATAATTTATAGTATAATTTACAACCTTTCCTTTCTGCTATACAATACATAAATAGACATGTGAACATGATACATGAGAAATAGAAAGGAGTGCACACTAGTTGTGCTTTAATTATGATACAAGAACTAATTCCGCTCACAAGACCGCGCACATTAGCAGCCGCATTGGGGCCTACCATTTTAGGTGCCTCATTTAGTTATTATGCATTTGGTGCAGCTCGTGGTACAAGCCTCGCTATTTTCCATACAATACTTATTTTCTTAGCTGTTGTAACGGCTCAAATTGTAGCAAATTTATGGAACGAATATAAAGACTTCAAATCTGGTCTCGATGCGGGACAAAAGGTCGGTAACGCCGGCTCCATTACTCGTGGTGCCATAACACCGGAGCTCATCGTAACAATGATCAAAGTACTCATGGTGGTGCCAATCATCATTGGCGCTTACTTATCCGCTACCATCACATGGTATTACGTTCCAGCCGGCTTCGTATGTATTCTCATCAGTTTCCTATACTCCGGTGGTCCGAAACCAATTTCTCGTACGCCCTTTGGGGAAATCTCCTCTGGCATTGCCATGGGCCTTGCCATCGTACTCATTACAGGATATGCTTGGACTCGTGAACTGTCTTTAGCACTGTTAATTCCTGCTATTCCCATCTACATTGCTGGTTGGCTCCATCATGCTTACCAATAATATTCGAGATATTCGCAATGATGAAAGCCACGGTCGTCGTACATTACCTATCGTACTTGGTCGTGAACGAGCTCTCAGCTTGATGAGCATTATGTACATCTTTAATTTTATTTGGATTGTGGCGTGGATCATCGTAGGACATATGACATGGTTTTCTTTATTAGCCTTCCTCGCTATACCACTAGCTTTCAAAACAGTACATACCTTAAGTACTAAAACGGATGAGTTCCAACTAGACAAAGCTATGGGTACCACAGCTGGGGCCGCTATGATTTACCAACTCATGTGGTCCATCGGACTCATTATAGGCAAATAAACTATCTACTCGACCGCAAGTGAAATAGATTCATAACTGCATACAACGAAAGAGATTTCCAGAGTATTACTATTTAAATGTAATATTTCTGGAAATCTTTTTTGTCCATAGCTTTTAGTTATGGAGAACCTATAATAAATCCTTCTTGATAGATAGGGAATAATTTAGTACTATAGATTTAATATTTTATATGCAATGATTGTAAAAGGAGTGTGTCTAATGAGAAAATTTTTAGCATTAGCGGCTACTGTAATCCTCGGCGGTGCTTTATTGATCGCAGGTTGCGGTAACGACAACAACAAACAAGCTGCTAGCGACAGCAAACAAGTATTAAAAATCGGTGCTACTGCAGTACCTCACGCAGAAATCTTGGAACAAGTTAAACCTATCTTAGCAAAAGAGGGTATTGAATTGAAAATCACTGAATTCACTGATTACAATACACCAAACCTTGCTTTAGGTGACAAAGAAATCGATGCTAACTTCTTCCAACATATACCTTACATGGATGAATTCGCAAAAGCTCACAAACTTAACTTAGTATCTGCTGGTGGCGTTCACCTTGAGCCAATGGGCTTATATTCCCGTCAAATCAAAGATTTGAAAGATCTTCCTAAAGGCGCTAAAATCGCTATCCCTAATGACCCTACAAACGGCGGTCGTGCATTGTTAAAATAAAAAAAACAAGGTCTTATCACTTTGAAAGACTCTAGCAACATCTTGTCTACAGTTCAAGATATCACTTCTAATCCTAACGACTACCAATTCGTAGAATTAGAAGCAGCTCAAGTACCTCGTTCTCTTGACGATGTAGCTTTAGCAGCTATTAATACTAACTATGCATTAAATGCTGATCTTACCCCTAGTAAAGACGCTTTAGCTATCGAATCTAAGGATTCCCCTTACGTAAATATCGTAACTGTACTTAAAGGCAATGAAAGCGATCCTAAGATCAAAAAATTGATGGAAGCACTTCATACCCCTGAAATCAAAAAATTCATCGAAGAAAAATACAAAGGTGCAGTTGTTCCTGCTTTCTAATGTATACAACAAAGAGACCGCATAAGTGGTCTCTTTTATTGTCTTAACTTATTGTCTTAACTTGTAACTACATGCTATGTGCACCAAATCTAAAAGGTAACAGTTCATCTAATTCAACTACTGTATAATCTCCTTTTAGATTTGCCATAATGATATAGGGTATTTCAAATTCAGATATTACCTGACGACATGCACCACATGGCGAACAAGGCCCTTCCGTATCAGCTACTACCGCAATTGCTTTAAATTTTGTATGACCTTCCGATACAGCCTTAAAAATGGCAGTACGTTCAGCGCAGTTAGTAAGGCCATAGGAGGCATTTTCTATATTGCAACCTTCATAGATAGCGCCACCTTCACAGAGAAGGGCTGCACCTACACCGAAATGGGAATAGGGACTATAGGCCTTCTCTCGGGCTACAGTAGCACGATCGATGAGCTTTTGAATATGTTGTTCTATCATAATCCGTTCCTTATTCCACGATATCTAGTATAGTGTCTACTACAGTTGGTGCAGTTGTACCAAATGTAATAGCCTCTACATATGTTTTAGCAGCATTAGGGATCAAACTTTCATCAGAGGCATACAAGGTAGCAATACTTTCTCCGCATATTACAGGATCGCCTGTTTTCTTATGCATCACGATTCCTGCACTATAATCGATAGGCCCATCTTTTACAGTGCGACCTGCGCCAAGCATAACAGATGCAATGCCGCATTGCTCAGTATTCATATGTGTAATATACCCATCTTGAGGGGCTATTACATCATAGGTGAATTTTCCAATGGCTAACAAGCTTTCATCATTAATAACGTGAATATTCCCGCCTTGCGCCTCAATCATGAGACGTAAGCGTTCAAGGGCTTCACCTGAGTCGAGTGCATCTTGTACACGACTAAGAGCCGTTTCATAATCGCATATATGGCTCAGTACGAGCATATGTGCAGCCATAATAAGGCATTCATGGGTTAAATCCTGTGGTCCATGACCTTTCAAGGTATCGATAACCTCTCGAATTTCCAAGGCATTGCCGATGGCATGACCAAGAGGTCGATCCATATCGGTCAACACCGCCTTGACGGAGCGGCCATTTTCGTTGCCAATATCCACCATGGCTTTAGCTAATGCACGAGCATCATCTAAGGTTTTCATAAAAGCACCACTGCCAACCTTAACATCAAGGAGGATTGCTTGTGCACCAGAGGCTAACTTTTTACTCATTACGGAGGATGCAATGAGTGGAATGCTATCTACAGTACCTGTTACATCGCGCAAGGCATATAATTTTTTATCCGCTGGAGCGAGTCCTTCAGATTGACCGATAACGGCAAGGCCAATACTATTAACTTGATTGATGAAATCATCTTGTTCTAAAGATACTTTTAAATTGGGAATGGACTCCATCTTGTCGATAGTGCCGCCCGTATGCCCTAACCCACGACCAGACATTTTGGCCACCTTACCGCCACAAGCGGCTACAAGGGGACCAATGATGAGCGTCGTCTTATCCCCTACGCCGCCTGTGCTATGTTTATCTACAGTTACGCCATCAATACTAGATAGATCTACCATATGTCCAGATTGAGCCATAGCTAAAGTCAAAGTACCTAATTCACGTGCGCTCATGCCATTAAACACAATGGTCATCAATAGTGCACTCACTTGATAATCAGGAATATCTCCTTTTACATAGCCATCGATGACAAAATGAATTTCTTCATCTGTTAAGGGTACATTAGATCGCTTCTTCAGAATAATGTCATACATGCGCATAGTTACACCACCATTCTAAGAAACCACCTAAGCATTGCCTAGGTGGTTTTCTATTATACTTCTTCGTCTAAATGATCTTTTAATAGTTCTACGGCTGCACTAGCACCAATACGGCTGCAACCTTCTGCAATATAAGCTTTCATATCTGTAATGGATCGAATGCCGCCAGCAGCCTTAATTTGTACATTAGGGCCGATATGTTTCTTGAATAGACGAATGTCTTCAAGGCTAGCGCCACCGCTACCAAAACCAGTAGAAGTTTTAATGTAGTCTGCCCCACCATTGGTGATACATTTACAGAGGGCCACCTTTTCAGAATCAGTAAGATAACAAGTTTCGATAATAACCTTTAAGATTTTATCGCCACAAGCCTCTTTGAGGGCCCCGATTTCATTCGTTACAGCCTCAAAATCGCCTTGCTTTACATCGCCAAGATTTATTACCATGTCGATTTCAGAGGCCCCTTCTTCAATGGCTTGCTTCGTTTCAGCTACCTTAACCTCTGTCGTTTCATATCCTAAAGGGAACCCGATAACGGTACATATGTTAAGTTTCGGATACGCTTCATGAGCGGATGCCACAAAATCTGGTGGAATACAAACGGATGCCGTTTTATATGCTACACCAGCATCACAAATTTCTTTAATATCATCCCATGTAGCGGTTGGCCGCAATAATGTATGATCCACATAAGCCAATAATTCTTTACCTAACATAGTACCTCTCCTAACTAAAAGAACGACATTTGCTCTGGTTCTGGCTCTTTATGCAAAGCCTCTTGAGCAGAGCGATTTTTTTCATCAATAAATGGTTCTAATGGTACACCTGTAACCTTCAGCAAATCCGGCAAACTGTTAACACCTTTTACCTTAAGCCTCAACACAATCTTTGCACATGTCTCCGCATCATCTAGCGCATAGTGATGTTTAAATTCAACACCCATATAGGCTGCCATAGTATTCAACTTATGATTTGACTAAATCTGGCCATACTGCACGTGAAAGTTTCACTGTACATGCATAATCAAGTTCTGGCCAAGGGATTTTATAATAATCTAACGTAGTACGCAATACGTTCATATCAAATTTCGCATTGTGAGCTACCATGATATTCCCTTTTAAATGGTTTTCATAAATGGCATTCCACAATTGATCAAAGGTCTTTTCATGGAGAACATCCTTTGGCTGAATGCCATGAATTTCAATACACTCATCATCAAAGCTCATAAACGGAGGCTTGATGAGGCTATAGGCCTTTTTGGTAATTTGTCCATCCTTTACGGTAATAACCGCCAAGGAGCACGCACTATTTTTAAATTTATTTGCTGTTTCAAAGTCTAATGCAACAAAATCTAACATAGGACTCCTTTCAAAATCTATATATAAGAATTATATTCATTTCCTCTCCTTATTATAGCATGAAATAGACTATAATCTACCGCTTAAAGGTGACCAATAATCACCTCTTTCATATCAATTTTAATTGACAGATAGGCCCTCAGTATGTGAAAATTATTTAGATATATATGTAGTATGGAGGTTGCAACATGGCAGATGACAGATTAATCGTTGCCCTTGACGTATCCACGATGGATGCTGTGAAAGAAATCGTATTATCCCTCGGTGATTCGGTTAGCTTTTACAAGGTCGGAATGGAGCTATTCTACGCCGAAGGAGCAAAAACAATTCGCTTTTTACAAGAGCAAAACAAACAAATATTTCTTGATTTGAAATTGCACGACATTCCAAACACCGTAGCCCATGGAGTTTCTTCCTTAACACGTCTCGGCGCTAGTTTAATCACTTTACATGGTCAAGGTGGCCCTGTCATGATGAAAGCTGCTGTTGAGGCAGCTCGTGAAAGCGGTGAAACACTAGGCGTTGAGCGACCAAAATTATTGGCTATCACTGCTCTAACTAGTTTCGACGATGAATCTTGGACTGCTATCGGTGGCCAACTACCTATTTCCGACCAAGTAATTCGCCTTGCTAAGCTCGCTAAAGATTGCGGGATGGATGGTGTTGTATGCTCCGCCTTAGAAGCTAAAATGATTCGCGAAGCATGTGGCGATGATTTCCTCATCGTAACACCTGGTATTCGTCCTTCCTTTGCAACAACAGACGACCAAAAACGCGTTGCTACACCTGCTAGCGCATTACAAGATGGCGCATCTCGCCTCGTTATCGGCCGCCCTATTACACAAGCTGAAAATCCTCGTGAAGCAGTTCGTTTAATTATTGAAGAAATGGAGAAGGTATCCAAATGATGACAGAACAAGAAGTAAAACAATTACTGATCGACACTCAAGCTATTTTAGAAGGTCACTTCCTTTGACATCTGGTCTCCATAGCCCAATGTACGTTGAAAAATTCAACGTATTGCAACATCAAAATATACAGAAGCACTTTGTAAAGAATTAGCTGAACGCTTCCGTGATCAAAACGTTGAGCTTGTTATTGGCCCTATGACTGGTGGCATCTTATTAGCTCACGAAGTTGGTAAAGCACTTGATACACGTGCAATCTTTACAGAACGCGAAAAAGGCGTTATGACTTTACGTCGCGGTTTCAGAATTGAACCTGGTACACGCGTACTTATCGTTGAAGATATCGTAACAACTGGCGGTTCCGTACAAGAAGTAGTTAACGTAGTTAACCAATCTGGCGGCGAAATCGTTGGTGTAGGCCTACTCGTTAACCGTTCAGGCGGCAAAGCAGAATTTGGCGTACCTCAAGAAAAAGTACAAGCTTTACTTAACCTCGAAGTTCCTACGTATAAACAGGAAGAATGCCCTCTTTGTAAAGATGGCGTAGCTATGACAGAACGCGGTTCTAAACATATTAAATAAAATACACACAAAAAGAGCTCCTTCACTGAGGAGCTCTTTTTGTTTGTGTGTAGTTATTGTGTGTAAGAGAGAGATTCTGATACGAATGTATCACATAGAGTGTATGGCTCTACGGTGGCCATGAATGCACTTTCATGACCACGTCTCTATTTAGTGTTTAGAAAAAGATTCCCATAAAACTATTATTAGTTTTATACCTCTTATTGAGCTTGCGCCCCACCATTAGGTGTTTGTTGTGGAGCATTACCACTAGGCTGTTGAGGTGGTTGACCTTGTGGAGGCATTTGACCTTGTGGTACTACCTGTCCATTTTGACCTTGTGGCATCATTTGGTTTTGACAATTTTGGTACATATGTTGACCATTATTTGGCCCCATACCACCTTGACGCATCATTTGATTATTTCCATCCATCATATGTTGGTCCATATGCATATTAGGACCATCATGTCTATGTGGTTTTCTGAACTGTTGTTCATTTGTTTTCATCCATTCACCAAAATTAGGCATATCATTAACTGCAAAGATGTACCAGCCCCAACCACACAGATTACTGTTAAAATGGCAGCAATTATAATTCGTCTCATAGGTCCTCCTTAATCTATATTTTGAAAGTAACGTTCACGGACACCGCGAAGTTCTATGCCAACAAAGATACATACAAGTCCACCGAAAAGACCTACCCCACCAAGTAAAACTAAAGTAACAGTAGATAAAACTGGGAACGCTGTAACATTTTCAAATGGTTGCCATGAGCTACCTAATAAATAAAGGATAGCCGGTGTAATAATAAATGTTAAAACACCTACAATATATGACAACGCACTACCAATAGATAGTAATGTTTTGATGCTTTTTTTCATGCCTGGTAACTGAGGTAACAAGCGCTCTTTGTAATCTTCAAATCTAGCATAGATAGCTTCCATATTAACAGATTTACTTTTACTACCATCTTGAGTCAAAGTCTCTGTAATGATACCTGCATCTACATAAGATGCATAGATTTCCTCTGGGGTCCCTAATGATTTAATAATTTCACTATCTGAAAGACCTCTTTCATACCCTATTGCAAAGTGCTCTTCATACACCTCAATAATACTCTCTACATCAGCTACGCGTGCTTTTTTGAAAATATTACGCAGTGCTTCTAAAAAACTATTTTTGTTCATTATAGTCGACTCCTTTCAATAGGATATTGATAACACCAGAAAATTCATCCCATTCTTGGCGCATCTTATTGTACGCTGCACGCCCATCATCTGTAATATGATAATATTTTCGAGATGGTCCCGATGAGGACTCTTTTAAATACGTTTCAACATACTTTTCTTTTTTCAATCTATTAAATAATGGATATATAGTTCCTTCTGAAATTTCAATATACTCTGAAATAGTACTAACAATTTCATATCCATAGCGATCGCTTTTTGTTAATAATGCTAGTACAAGCATGTCCATAACACCTTTTTTTAATTGAACTTGCATAGTTCCTCCTTTTGACACTATCAGGCTTGTTCTAGTGAACCCCCAATTCTTGTCAATCAAAATCTTTTACGGTCACTATCATGTACTGACATATACATAATACCACAAGGTACCTCGAATTGCAAGGTACCTTGCTAAAAAAATAATTAATTTTCTATTACAAAAAGAGTAATTTATTGCCCTGTTTGATCAGCACTTGATTGTATATTAGGCGCTTGAGTTGCTCCATTAGTAGGTTGTGTACCTTGTTGAGCTGGTTGTTCTGATACTGCTGCAGAACCTGTTGTAGCCATTTGACCTTGTGACTGAGTTGTTGTATTAGGCATAGGCATATGATTCATTTCATAATCATAGTCTCTATGGTCTTTATAATCCTTTTTATCCTTTTTTATCTTTTTTGTATCTTTTTTGATTCTTATAATCTTTATGATCCTTATCATCCTTATGATCATTTACCTTCTTATAATCTTTATCGTTATTATAGTATTTATCCTTTTGTTGGTCTATGCCATCGTATTTTGGCGTTTTCTTAAATTGTTGTGCATTATCTTGTTTCCATGCAGTATAGCTTGGTAGATCATTCATAACAAAAGAAGTTGCGCCACCTACTGTGCAAATAGCTGCTAAAATTGCTGTAATTATAATTTGTTTCATAGTATCTCCTTAGTTCATTCCATCTAATATTGCAATGTATTAAATTAACGCTTACATACATTATTAAGCTCACTACCAGCATAGATACATGTCAAGCCACCAAATAAGCCTAATCCCGCAATTCCTGCTAGAGTAACAATCGACACAGCAGGGAGTGGTGTAACATTTGCCAATGGTTGCCATGAACCACTTAACAAAAATAAAATTGCTGGTGTCACGATAAATAGTAGTACCCCGACAATATAGGTGAGAGCACTAGCTACTGTTAATAATGTATGAGATGCCTTTTTAGCCACCCCTGGTAATTGTGGTAACAAAAGAGCTTTATACTCTTCAAGTCGTGCATATATTGCTTGCATATTAACTGTTCTTTTAGTACCTTCTCGGCCGATTTCATCAGTGATGATACCTGCCTCTACATAGGATGTATAAATTTCTTTTGGAGTACCTAGTGATTTGATGATTTGTTCATCATTAAGACCTTTCTCATACCCTACGGCAAAATGTTCTTCATATACATCAATGATACTTTCTACATCTAAAACATTTGCTTTTTTAAAAATAATACGTAATGTATTCAAAAATTCTTGTTTATTCATTATAATCTACCCCTTTCAAGAGCATATCAACAACGCTAGAAAATCCATCCCATTCTTGTCGCATCTGATTATAAGCGACTGTACCATTTGAGGTTATTTTGTAATATTTTCGCGATGGCCCTGTTTGTGATTCTAGCAAATATGTTTCCACATATTTTTCTTTTTTTAATCGGTTAAACAGTGGATAAATAGTACCTTCCGAAAGTTCTATATATTCGGAAATTTTACTGACTATTTCATATCCATAGCGATCATTTTGTGTTAGTAATGCTAGTACAAGCATATCCATAACACCTTTCTTCAATTGAACTTGCATAATTCCTCCATCTAAGCTGTGCAGATCTACCAATATGAAAGCTCTCTTACTGTCACTATCTTGTACTGACAAATACATAATAACATAAGGTACCTTGGAATACAAGGTACCTTGTAAAAAAATATTTATTTTTTTATTTTTTCAACATAAGAAATTGCCAAAAAAGCAGATAAATACAATGTTTATTAAATAAAAAAAATTTTTGAAATTTATATGGTAATGCCCCCAAATGGAGAAAATCATGAAAAAATCATAAAAAAACCTCATCCAAAAATGAACTGCACCTCCAAAAATTGTGTCCAACTTTTGGGGTGCAGTTCAAGATGAGGATTTTCTATTTATTTTGAAGCTGCTTGGCCTAATTTAATCTTTGTACTCTTCATTTTTCCGTTATGAGTATAGGATACTAAAATTGTATCGCCAGGGCTCTTAGCGTCGATTTGTTCTTTTAACTCAAGTAATGTAGTGATGTCCTTACCATCAATTTGAGCAATGGTATCACCTTCTACTAAGCCAGCTTGTGCTGCAGGGCCGTTTGAATCAAGTTGAACAATCAGAAGTCCGTCCCCTTCATAACTTACATTATTTCGAGCTGCCGTTTGACGATCCACGGCCCACACGCCGATATACGGACGAATGACCTTACCGTTTTTAATGATAGAATCAACGATAGTCATGGCAGAGTTAATTGGAATGGCAAAGCCCATACCTTCAATACCTTCTTTAGAGATTTTAGAGCTATTAATACCAATCAATTCACCATCAGCATTGATGAGGGCACCACCGGAATTACCAGGGTTAATAGCTGCATCTGTTTGAATCAATGGGAATCGTTGACCTTGTTCATCAATAGTACGAGCTAATGCACTAATTACACCAGATGTAACAGAGCCTTTAAATTCAAGGCCTAAAGGGTTCCCAATAGCGATGGCAGGCTCACCTACCTGTACAGAATCGGAATCACCGATTTTGATTGGCTTAATATCTTTAGGAGGTTTAATCTTAACAACGGCTAAGTCCGTTTGTGAATCAGTGCCAATAACGGTGCCTGTTACAGTAGAGCCATCAGATAGCGATACTGTAACCTCACCATTTTTAGCGCCTGCTACAACGTGGTTATTCGTAACAATATGTCCTTCATTATCTATGAGCACACCAGATCCAACACCTTCCTCCAGCATAGATAGTACGGTTAAAGATATCCTTTTGGAACACTTGTGTAGTAATACCAACTACCGCTGGACCAGATTCTTTAACAGCCTGTACTACATAGGTATTACGTGTTTCAGTAATAGGTTTAGATTGTTTTGTTTGTTCCCTTACTGTTGTTTGCTGTGTATGACTAGGACCACCAAAGAAATAGTATCCACCACTCACACCAATACCCAAGGCAAGAGCACAAGCAATGACAGTTTTCTTATATTTTGAAAATTCCATGTAAATCTCCTTCTTAAAATCAATTTTATAAAATCAATTTTGATGAAACTATTATAGTACTCATTCTTTTACAATGCAAGAAAACAATTTATGACAATTATTATAAAAACATAAAGGGCATTCACTAGCCGTCGCTAGGAATGCCCTTTATGTATATAGTTTGAGAGTGTAAGGACTGTTGAGAGAGAGTATATGTGATCTAGATAAGTTTGAGAGAGAACTTATTAAGAGAGAGAAGTTTAGTTATGCCTTATCTAGAATCATAGTCAGCCTTACCTAAATAAGTATACATGGAATATCTAAACTATCAAAGGAAGTATATAAACAATTTTTAAATCTTTGATTATATCTATATAATAATTTCTCTACAAACTCATATTCAATCAACAGCCACGAATAACGTGAGTATAATGTGAATACTCATTTAGGTTATTAAACAAATTTATAACCTACACCCCAAACTGTAATAATATGCTTACTATCGGATGGATTATCCTCAATTTCTTCACGTAAACGATTGATATGTACCGCTACCGTAGCATAATCACCATAGGAGTCAAGCCCCCATACGCGAGAGTACAATTCCTCTTTGCTAAATACAATATCGCGATTACGCATCAAGAATTCTAATAATTGGAATTCTTTCTTTTTAAGATGAACTTCTTTTTCGTTCACCCATACTTTCATCATCTTAGGATCAAGGCGAATTTCACCAGATTGAATCGCATTAGTTTCCATTGCATCGCGCTCTGTTAAGCGTTTATATTGCGCCAACATAGCTTTGATTCTTTGCAATCAATACAGATGGAGAGAATGGTTTTTCAATATAGTCATCTGCACCTACGCCTAAGCCACGGATTTTGTCGATATCATCAAGACGAGCCGTTACCATAACGATTGGCACGCGAACTTTGTCACGAATTTGACGGCAAACTTCAAAGCCATCCATTTCTGGCAACATAACATCAAGGATGATAAGATCTACAGGAGTATTCAAAGCAGCTTCGATACCATCTGTACCATTAGTCATAATAGTTACATCGTAGCCTGCCACCATTAAATAATCACGTTCAATATTGGCAATATCCAAATCGTCTTCAATAATTAAGATATGTTCACTCATGATTCTTCTCCTTGTTTAGGAAATTCTAATATAATACGTAGACCATGTGGTCTTACATTTTCAATCACAACTCGGCCTTCAAAGATTTCCATAATTCGACGAATAATAGATAATCCTAGACCACTACCTTCTTGCGGGTTCGTACGAGACGAATCGACACGGTAGAACGGGCGCATCAGACGCTCAAGAGATTCTGGTGGTACCCACTGGACCATCATCACTGATGACACAGTATACAAAATCATCATCACTAGTTACATCGATAATACAATGCCCTAGATCAGCCATTTTATATTTAGCACTATTGTTCAACACATTTTGTAATACACGTTGTAACAACTGCGGGTTTGCATTGATAAACGCAGTTTCCGTAGCTATCCGAGCCTTAATTTCAAGACCTCTCGATTGATACGGAGCAATATGATCCTCTACAAAGTCACGCACATACTGACCTAATTCAATGCGTTCAGATGGACGAGATTCTTTTTTGTAGTTCAATGTAGTAATGAGGAATAGCTCCTCTAACATCGAGTCTAAATCATTGGCACGTTTCAAAATGATACCCATGTATCGTTTTTGTTGCTCTTCCGTTGGTGCAATACCATCCCGAACACCTTCTGCATAAGCTTTAATAGCTGTCAGTGGCGTTCGAATATCATGGGATATACCAGCGAGCAATTCTTTTTGCTGCTCTTGTTCCATTTCGATCTGACGATTTGCCAACTCTAATGATTTCGTCATGTTCTTAACGTGAATCATGATAAACCGTGTAACAAATCGGTTGATTGCAAAGAATGTAACAATAAAGAGCAATATAGCCACTACAATAATATAGAAGGATACAGATTCCATCAAGCTATCACTACCATGGGTAGCACGCTTAATAGCAATATGATATACGTAGGCATGACGCCCATCGTATTTTCGCATTTCATAAACAAAGGTATTATTGGACTGATATACAATGCCCTGTAATTCAGGATTTACATCGATAAGGCCAACGATAGCAGATGCACTATAGATTTGTGGATTACCATAGCTATACACCATGTTCCCTTGATCTAGTACCTCTACATATACCTCCTTTGGATCGAGTAGACTATAGCTAGGTTTAACCAAGCTATCTATTAAATTGTTTTCTAACCCATAAAAGGTAATTGTTTCAGTAATTCGACTGACACTTTTAAACTGTTGTTCCTGCTCAATACGCAAATAGTAACCGGCATTAGCCAAGATGCGCAAACCTGTAAAATATAGCAAAAATAAGATTATTGCTATTAAAATAGGTACAACAAAGAGCACAACATTGGATATCCAAATCCGTATTTGTAAATTCACAGGGTTACCTCAATATCATAAATAGTAGATACTTCTTATAGTTTACGCTATTTTTAACAGTTAAAGCAAGTAAAACAGCCAAAAATACAATATAATTTTCACATTTCTTTCATCGTCAGTTTATAATTAACAGATTATACAAGGGTTCTTCGCCCCTTTTAGTATCTAATATTTTTTACATAGTATATATTTCCACACGTATCCGGGCACCTTGCATCATTTCAAATCTTAGTATTTACTTATATTAAGAACTTGAGAATTAAGTACAATTAATAGAATCTCATCTATACTTTTTTATAAAAAATCTAAAATATAAAATATAAAACAACTATTGAAATTCTTCACTTTATAATTTTGAGCGCAAAAAAAAGAGGATTCCTAAGAATCCTCTTTTAGAGTTTGGATTAACGACGGTTAGCTTCGAAGAAGTTAATAGCAACTTCTGGGAACATAGCGTAAGTCAATACGTCTTCGTCAGTGATACCATTGTAGCCTTTTGTAGCTAAATCTTGACGGTAACCTTCCAATTCAGGTTCGATAAGATCTGCTGGACGGCAAGTGATAGGTTGTTCATCACCGATGATAGTTTGACGAATTTCGTCAGAAATAGTGCCAGGCAACGCACCATATTTACCGCGTACAAGGTCTTTAACTTCGTTAGGAACCATTTTGTAACGGTCGCCCATCATAACGTTCATCATAGCCATTGTACCAACGATTTGGGATGTTGGAGTTACCAATGGAGGGTAACCCAAGTCTTCACGAACGCGTGGCATTTCATCCATAACGTCGAAGAAGCGATCGCCCATACCCATTTCGTTCAATTGGTTTTGAGTATTGGACAACATACCGCCAGGAATTTGGTAACGACGAACAGCTGGGATTACATCGCTAGCTGGTTTCAAGTTGAATTCTTCAGCGATTTGTTGTTTTACTTTACGGAAGTGGTCAACTAATGGAATGTATTTATCAAGGTCAAGACCAAGATCCCATTCAGTACCTTTGAACATTTCGATCATAGTTTCAGTAGCTGGTTGGCTAGTTGCATGAGCGAATGGGGAGATAGCAGTATCGATGATATCTACGCCGGCTTTAGCAGCTTCCCAGTATGTAGTGCTTGCAAGACCGCAAGTGAAATGGCTGTGCAAGTCGATTGGCAATTCACCAAAACGTTTTTTGAATGTGGAAACCAAATCATATGCATCAGCAGGTCCTAACAAACCGGACATATCTTTGATAAAGGGAATCAGTACCCATTTCTACCAATGTTTCAGCTACTTTCAAGAAGCTTTCAGTTGTATGAACTGGGGAGATTGTGTATACCATAGCGGATTGAACGTGTGCACCTGCTTTTTTGGAGTACTTAATAGCAGCTTCCATGTTGCGAGGGTCATTCAATGCGTCGAAGATACGAATACGGTCAATACCATTTTTACAGCTGCATTACAGAATGCTTCTACTACATCATCAGAGTAGTGTTTGTAGCCCAATAAGTTTTGGCCACGAAGTAACATTTGTAGTGGAGTGTTTTTCAAATTAGATTTCAATTTACGAAGACGTTCCCATGGATCTTCATTCAAGAAACGAAGACAGCTATCATAAGTAGCGCCGCCCCAACATTCAAGAGCTTCATAACCAATTTCATCTAAAAGGCCAAGCACTGGTTCCATTTGTTCATAACGCATGCGTGTTGCCAAAATAGATTGATGACCGTCACGAAGAACGGTTTCGCAGATTCTTAATTTTTAGCCATGTTAATCCTCCAAATCGAAATAGTCTGTGCATGTAAATTTATACATGAAACAAACAACTATCTCATACCTATTTTTTTACGATTTTTTTCGATGTCTGCTCACACAAGCCAAACACTCTATAAATCGTTAAGACATACTTATATTAGACTACTTATAAAATTCTTTGTCAACAACTATATTATGCTATTTACTCATAAATTCATGTGTCTAAAGATGATTTTTTCGTGATAGTAATCACACAAAACTACAAAAGAGCTAGCTTTTAGCGTGTATGTTTAATCAAATTAATTTTTTTGTAATTGCTCTTTTTAATGAGAAACTAAAAATTATACCGTAATAATTTTTAGTTATTATTAAAAAGGCTCCAAAGCATATCGGTATTTATAAATGTAGTAATTCGATAAACATCGGTACGCTTATAAGCTCATCATTTTATTGATAATACAACCCGTTCTTATAATTACATAAATATGCAAAAGAACCTATCCATTTATGGACAGGTTCTTTTATTTTTAACTATTAGTAAATGCCATTATACAGCTTACTTTTCAGGTTTAACCTTTTAGGCGCCGTTTCAAGAACGATATTCTTACCTTCTCGCTTCACTTGAATAGAGAAAGCACCTTCACCTTCTTTGAAGTACTCCATCTTGATGTCTAGAAGCATTTTACCAATCATAGTCTCCACTTTTTCAGTTAAGAACTCACGATAGAAAGCATCTTCCTTTTGCTTTGGACTTTGATGTACTACAGGCTTTTTAGCTGCTCGTTCCATATCAAGCATAGTATCTTCAAAATTTTCTGTATCTTTAAAGTTTTTCAACATATCCGCATCGGATAAGCCTTTTTGAATTTTAAACATTGCCATTTCTATCTCCTATCAATTCGAAAATTGCCTTTTAACACGGACTGGTTCAATACCAGACATACAATATTGATCAGGCTTAGGACACCGTCGTTTACGACAACCTAAACAATCTAATTCATCATTTACAAGCACCTTAAAGGTCCCCGTTAGGGGTCCCCATAATTTAGGATCCGTAGGGCCAAAGAGAGCTACTACAGGCTTATCCAGAGCCAATGCAATATGTAAGGAGCCCGTGTCAGCCGTAACTACTACGTCACAGCTTTCAATTAAGGCACCTACCTCTTGAAGTGTCGTCTTTCCTAGCATATTCAGCATAATCTGATCAATGCCCTCAGCGGCCAAAGAATCCATCAAAGGTTTGTATTGTGTAGCCTCTTTAGGCCCGCCTAAGCAAACAAAATTAGCTCTATATTGCAGTGATTTAATAAGAGAATACCATTTTTCTTGAGGCCATTCTTTCGTCGCCCAAGACGTACCCAAGACCAATCCCACACGTAGAGGTTTTTCTACTTCACCACGATTTAAAGAATTATGATTATCAATCGTTTTCCACTGTTCTTCTGCCCAGGTGTGTAACTTCGATGGCACATGGAAATCCATATGATACATCTTCTTAGCACTAACGTTATTTAATGTTTCAGGTTCCAAAACATTATCAGCAGTTTTAAGAGGTGTATCTAAATCAGCCTGTTTAGCAACAGCCTCTTTTAAAAGTTGTGCCACCTCAACATAACGCTTAATAACATGGTCTGTACTTGGCTTTGTTTTATAGTTTGTAAATAGCCAATTCAGCTCTTTTGTACCACCAAGTCCTAAGCGAATAGGCGCACCAGAAGCCAATAGAACAAGACCGGTTATCAGTCGCCCTTGTACATCAACGGCTACATCAAATTTGTAGGCTCTAATTTAGCCTTCAGCTCCCACCACATGCGCCACATTGTCGGGATATGCAGTTTTTAGAATGTGCCTCATATTCATCCGTTCCCAGGGATAATCTCATCTACATAGGGATTACCATCTAACAGTTCTACCATACTAGGCGTTACAATCCAATGTAACTTGGCATCTGGATACTGTTCTTTGATCCAGCGCGCCGCAGGGGTAGCATGCAGGATATCCCCAATGTAACTAAGGCGTACAAATAATATATTCATAGATATCCTTAGGGTACATACTATTATAGGAATAAAGCCTTTATAATGAAACATTATAAAGGCTTTTCTTAAGATTTCTTTTACTATCACTAGTGTTAGATGATTTAGAAGACGTATCATCTTCTGTCACCTTTTAGTTTCTTCACTACCATTCTTGATGATGTCTTTTACGTCAGACAATTTTAATTCATTAAAAGTAGTAGGATGATTGTATTTGTAAACTGGTTTGAAACCTACACCTAATTTGCCGGTGTAAACAGTCAATGCATTATTGTCCTCATCAACACGAGCAATGTAGATTGTCTTATCTGTATCAACACCAATTAAGCGGAAACGCCCTGGTGGGTTGATAACACGCCAGCCACCTTCGATACCATTAAACATAAAGATATCGCCAGTTTTAACATTATCGTAGAAGAAGTTATCTTCATCGTAGAATACACCGATATGACCGATATCAGTAGCTTGCATATATACGCGACGCGTATCGTAGTTAGCATCTGTACGATAAATACGATATACATGCTCTTGAACTTTTACCTTCATATATACTACGTTTGTCGCTTCAGAGTATGCAGCATCTACGATTTTACTACCTTTTGGTAAATCTTCAAGCTTGGTATCCACTTCATGCTCTGGATCATCTGCATTGAGACGAGCCATAACGACATCGCGAGAGTCATATAAGCCCATGATAGCATAGTTACGGTCTGGCATCCAGTTGAAGTAACTAATCGAACGGCCCTTCAAATCGATATTTGTGGGCTTACTTTCATTAGCCTTGTAAATTTTTAGAGAGTTCTCTGTAACAACCGCCATAAATTGACGGTCGTAGGATACATATTTAGTACCTTCCTTTACGTCAGGGAAGTTTTTAGTATCATCTTTTGACGCACCTGCTACGTTAAATTCCGTAGTCGGCGCAAACATATATTGATCAAGGTATAGGTACACCCACCTTGCAGAAGAATACCTACCGCAAAGGCGCTCAGTACACGCGTAAAAGGTTTCATTTGTCCTCCTATTTCACGATAAACGCCGTTGGGATCATGCGTTCCCCTAACAAATCGGCCGGTTTGTTCACCACTTTACCATTGAGGTATAAGGTAGAACTAGAACCACCATCTAAATTCGCTGCAATGTAGCAGCCTTTTTCAAAGAGAATATCTTGTACGTCACGCAAGGTAGCACCAATGGAGTACCCTGGTTGACGACCATCGATTACGAGGAATAATACTGTACCATCTTTCTTTTGACCGATAGCAGTACGTGGGCCACGCCCCAGCCACCATCACCTTCAGTGATCATTTTCTTACCGTCTACGATAAGAGGTGGACCAAAGGTAATACCTTCCATGGCTTTCATATCAGCTAGTTGAGTTTTATCTAGTTACCAGCGATAAGGTTACCAGATTTAGAGAAGCCTACAAAGTCTACATCTTCATCAGGGCCTACATCCTTACCGATAACGTACTCACCATCATGCAAGATAAAGCCATATGGCAAACGACCTGTACCAGTACCATTAGGATCATGGAAACCACCGCCGTTGATAGCAGCTACCGCATTATTCATTTTAGCAATATTACTTGTAGTATCGCCCTTTTCTTGAATGTTAGCCGCAGTACCTACTTGGATACGACGAGGATCTGGAATTTCTAAGATATAGCCTACATAACGAGCAGACTGAATTTTTTCAAGGTTCAAAGACTTGTCTTCACGGGCATTAAACTTGAATAAATCTTGACTTTTAACAACCCCAACAGTCCCCAAAATAGATTGTAGTTCTTCTTCATTGAACAACCACGTAATGTAATGAGGATGACGAGATTGTAAGATAGCACCGATAACGGCGCGTTTTACATTATTAAATGGTCCAAAGAGCACCACGAACGGTGAGGTCACAACGGTAAATAAGAACACCATGATGATGAACTTTACCCAATTCTTTTTGAACAATGTATTTCTCCTTATAAATCAGTGAAATGCTCGGTGCTAATGCGTTCTTCAAAATGCTTGATATCTACCGCATTACCTACCCAAACACGCAAAATGTTATATGGATTATCACCTGTATGAGCCCAGCCAGATTTCATTGCCATCCCCATTTTTATACCAGCCTTTTTAGATGCTGAGTCGGTGAATTCATTTTTATCTCCATATGGATAGCAGAACCAAGGATTATTCTTGATGCCCACCTCTTTAGCCAGTGCTTCTTGCGCCTTTGTGATATTTTCAATTTGTTTCTCTTCGGATAATTGGCCCATTTCTATATGTTGGAAACCATGGTTTGAAATAGTAATACCATTTTTGTGCATTTCACGCACCTGATCCCAAGTTAAACGCGTTCCAATATCACCAGGGTTAATAAATACAGTGGCTGGGAATCCATACTCTTTCATGAGTGGATATACGATTGTATACGTATCTGCATAACCATCATCAAAGGTTAGAACAACTGGTTTTCAGGCACTGCAGCACCATTTACAATATAATCATACAATTAATCCATCGTCAATGGATTATATCCATTATCCTTGAGGAATTTCATTTGCTCCCGGAACAAATCCTCTCGAATAACCGCATCATTATCTTTATCGTCGCCGATTTTATGATACATAAGGACAGGAATGCCCGATGGATGTACCATCTTAACTTCTTTTACTGGTGGCGCTGAACTAGTAGGCTCTGTTTTTTGTGAAAGCAATCCACAACCTGCCACAAGCATTGCCAAGGCCACAACCAATAGTGTTACTAACGGAATCCGTTTCATAGGTCCTCCTCTATCAGAACACAATTATATACAGAATATTATAACATTTCTATGAAGAATAGTAAAAACTCCACCCCATATACGTATATCTAAAACAGATGATTTATAACCTAAAGAGATATATCCTCTAAAACACCTTTAACGATACTTTATGTTGTAATCTAGAATGGAATGCTTTAATATTCTAATTATAATACAAATCACTAACATTATACGCTTCTAATCGATAAAGGATTTGCCATGAAAAAACGCTTAACCCTCTTACAAATGGACGTTCACGTAAACGACGTAGAATATAACTACAATCGCGTTCAAGAGTTACTCACTCAATCACTTACAGAAAATCCTGATATTATTGTGTTACCTGAAACTTGGAATACAGGCTTTCACCCATCAGATGATTTAATTACAATCGCCGACAGAAATGGGGAAAGAACAAAATCTTTGCTCACCACCTTTGCAAAAGAGCACAACGTGAATATCGTAGGCGGATCTGTCGCTGTGGCGAAAGATGATCTAGTATTCAATACATCCTATGCATACAACCGTGAAGGTACCCTCGTAGGAGAATATTCCAAAATGCACGGCTTTTAGCCCCGCTAAAGAGGACAAATACTTTGCTAACGGTACTCATACTACACATTTCAAGCTAGACGGAATACCTTGCAGTACTGTCATCTGTTATGACATCCGTTTTCCTGAGCTAGTGAGAATGGCTGCATTACCAGGCACTGAACTCTTATTCGTACCCGCCCAATGGCCTACGATGCGTCTACGTCACTGGCAAGTATTAAATGAAGTACGAGCAATTGAAAACCAATTATTCCTTTGCGCAGTCAACGGATGCGGTACTATTGGTCGCGTTCAAAGCACAGGTCACTCCGCCGTTTATGACCCGTGGGGCACGAACCTCCTCGAAATGGATACGAACGAAGGCATTGCTTCCGTAGATATCGACCTTACCGTAGTCGAAGACATTCGCAACAAAATCAATATCTTTAGGGACCGTAAACCAGAACTCTACAACTTATAGAACTAAAGGCACATTGTTATTGAATTTCTCCTTATATTAGGAAAAGCATTCAACAATGTGCCTTTAGTTTAGTTTTGTTTTATTTTTATTGTACTGTATGGAGGAAATAAATTACTCTAGTATGTTTTGGATTAACGGCCACACCTGCAACAGGATTTATTCCGTACTTAAAACTCAATTAGTTTCCACATATCTTCTGGAACTTGTTCTAGAGGTTTATTTTTTGCTATAGCTTCTTTTAGAATATCAATGGTGTCTTGTACTTCTTGTTTATCCTTTGTATCAGGATTGTGGAGAACGACACGATTCAACGAGTCTTGTCCAAATTGTTTTAAGTATTCTTTTTCCACTTGGTTTAATTCACGACGTAAGTATTTCATAATATATCCTCTATTTGTAAATGTCTTTTCGATGACCAACTTCTAAAGCTAAAATAATGCATCTATGGTCATTAATATCAGCAATGACTCTATAATTACCAATGCGATAACGCCACAGCCCTGTTTTATTATCATCAATGATTTTCCTGAGTACCTAGGGTTCTCTACATTATCTACATTTTTATGAGCCAATTAAAAGATAACGTTGTGTTGATTTATCGAGTTTAGAAAATTGCTTGTCAAACCGTTTAGAAAATTCAAGCTTATAAGCCATATTTTGCACGCATTTCCGCCACAGAATAGGTAACTGGATCTTGCTCGTATTCTGCTAATGCTTTTTGACCTACCTTAAGATCAAATTCGTCTTCAATCTTTTCTAGTAAAGCCTTCTTAAAGAGAGTAGAAAGTGTTTCATCCATAAACTCGGCATATGTTTTAAATAACTCTTCTTCTTGTTCATTTAGTCGGACTGAAATATTTGCCTTATATAAAAGCACCTCCTTATGTAATACATTGTATTACATAAGGAGGTCTTAGTCCATATTTTAAACTCCTAACACCGTTATTTTAATAAAATTTTATATTTATAATATTAATAATTTACATTGCTTATTAGATTGTAAAAAACAAGCTACATCGTATTTTACATACAAAAGACACACCACCCTTCTCTCGTCTCTCAGCGGTACGCCTTTCTTATGTATATAGTTACTCTCGAACTATATCAGATGTAAGTCTGGCTAAACTCTCTCACAGTCCCTTAACGACACGCCAGTATGTCACCTATAATATACATTTTTAAACAAAATATGTCAACAGTTTATAGAAATTTTATCTTTAAGTTTTTGAAAAATATAAAATTTTCAAGATTATCCGCCAAAAGCCAAGTAATCACGGGTTAATCCTTGTTGTGGATCAGAGAATATTTGCTCTGTAGCGCCCACTCTACAACTTGGCCATCATTCATAAAGACAGTGTAGTCTGCAATGCGTCTAGCTTGTTGTAAATTATGAGTAACAATGACAATCGTTTGTTTTACTTTTAACTCTGTTAGCAATGATTCAATATGCAAGCTGTTTTTTATATCAAGGGCAGAGCACGGCTCATCAAAGAGCATTACTCGAGGATCTACGGTCAAGCTTCGTGCAATACACAGGCGCTGTTGTTGACCGCCAGATAAAGAACTTGCCAAGCGTTTCATATCGCCATTAATTTCCCTATATAATCCAGCCTGCTCTAAGCATTGTATCGCTTTAGCCTTTCGGTCTGCAGAGGATAACTCTTTATAATAATTTAGAGCGAATACCATATTATCTTCAATGGTACCAGGAAATACGGTCGGTTGTTGTCCGATAAGACCGATTTGGCGACGTAACATTTGCGGATCCATTGAGTCTACCGATAGGCCATCGTAAATAATTTGTCCATTAGTGACTTTTTTCGGTGCCTGTAAGCTACCGTTAAGCGTAGCTAACAATGTACTTTTACCACAACCAGACGGCCCAATAACAGCCGTAATAGCATGTTCTGTAATAGGCAAGGTTATGTGTTGCAAAATAGGATGCTCATCAATGGACACCTCTATATTTTAATATCTAATATGATGCTCATCAAGACCGCCCTCCTATGTAGCGACAAATAATATTAATACAAAGCAATATAACCATCAATACAAAGGCTGTAGCATAGGCTAAATCTACTGAATAACCTTCGTTTACCAAAATGTACAAATGATATGGCAAGGCCATAAATGGATCCGTTATATTCGGTATTGACCTAGTATATAATACGGCACCAGTGTACATAATCGGTGCAGTGGCCCCCATCGCATAGGCCGCTCCAAGGGCTATAGCGCTCAATCCATCGCGCATGGCACTCGGTATGACCATATGCATCCATATATAACTTGGTGAAAGTCCCATATTGAGAGCCGCCTCATACGTTTCACGAGGAAACTCGTGGAATACTTTCACAAGGCGCAACGTAATAAAAGGTATAACCATTACCGTTAACGTAATCGACGCAGATAATAAGCTTTTATCAATACCTAAATATAAAATCAGTACACTATAACCGAACAAGCCAATCAATACAGATGGTAATCCAGACATACAGCGTAGAGTGAACAAAAAGCATTCTGATTTCCAACGAGAAATATTGCCATATACCATGTAAAGAGCACAAGGAACACTTACAATAGCCGCCATAGAAGCCGTTAATAGGCCCTCTAAAATACTACCGATTATGGCAGGGAATATGCCCCCTTCTACACCGAGAGGCATGCCCGCTGGGTAGAGCCAGAGGAAATCAACAGTTATTAATGGCCCCCATGATACAATATAAGTACAAGCAGCGATGAGTATTGCCATAACTAGGATTAGACTGCCATAAGCCCAAGTAGCTAATGCAAGATTAGATAACTTCATGATGACCGTCCTTTCTAGTTTTCCAAGAATACATATAGACTAGAATATTAGTCAGTATCAAAATGATTAGCAATACTAAAGCCGCTACATATAAACCGCTATAATGTAAGCTATTGTACTCTACACTACCCATTTCAAGCGCAATAAGAGATGGAATTGGCTCAGCCTTACCCAGTAAATTAGGCAAGATGGGAGCATTACCGACAACCATCATAACTGCCATGGTCTCCCATAGCACGGAGAAGGCTAGAACAGAACTAAGAATGATCGAACCTTTAGCACTAGGTAGTACGATAGCTTTCATGGTATGCCACGGCGATATGCCAAGGCCTAAAGCTGTTTCTTCATAGCGCTGACGATAGGTTTCGATAGATTCCGTACAGTGGGTCACAATATAAGGCAAAATCATAAAGGCTAATACGAGACTAGCCGATAAAATAGACTCACCGGTAGACAAAGAAAACATCGATTGAATGGCCGGAACCACTACGGCAAGACCGATAAAACCAACAATAACAGAAGGTATACCGGCAATCATATCTATAGTAGATAAACAAAATTGGCGAATACGTGGTGATACACCTAGACTCAAACCTACAGAGGTACCAATCCCCAAGGGCACCGCCCATATCAAAGATAACAGAGATACATAGAGGCTAGCAGAAATAATATAGGCCAGACCTAATACAGGACTTTGTGCCATAGGATTCCAGACTGTACCGGTTACAATATCCGTCCAAGACATATGTATCAAAGCGGGCCACGCCTCTATCGCCATATAAAGCACGAGCCCTATATATAAGGCGAGAACAGATACCGCCATAATCGGTACTATGCCAGATGTAAAACGATCCGATAAATGCATAGACTCTCCTTTCATAAGAAAAAAGCAAGGCCTCAGCCTTGCTTTTATTCTATCTGATTAGTTTACAGGAACAAAGCCCATTTTATGAATAACTTTACGACCTTCTTCAGACTTCAAGTATTTTGTGAAAGCGTCTGCTACGCCGCCCATATTACCTTTACCTACGATAAGAAGTGGACGTTGAATCATGTAAGAACCATCAGTAATCGTTTCATCTGTTGGTGCTACACCATTGACTTTGAAAGCAACGATTTGGCCTTTGTTTTGACCTAACATGCCATAAGATGCGTAACCAATAGCATATGGATTTTCTTTAACTTTAGTTACAAGAGCACCCATAGATGGAGCTTGAATAGCATCTTTAGTCACCTCTACAGAACCCATGAATTTTTTGTTGGAACACTTCATGAGCACCGCCACCAAGGTCACGTGTTACTACGATGATTTCTTGATTAGGCAAGGAAGGATCTACTTGATTCCAAGTTTTATACTCGCCTGAGAAGATTTTAATAATTTCTTCTTTAGTAAGATTATCTTTATAGCATATAAAGGGTTTTCAGGATTTACAGCAATTGTTAAGGCATCAATACCTACTTTAATTTCATTGTAATCTTTGATTTTTGCTTTTTCGCTGTCTTTCACTTCACGAGCTACTAAACCGAAGTCCGCAGTGCCATCGATAACCGCTTTAATACCAGTGCCAGAACCTCCAGAAGATACATAAATAGTAATATCTTTATCTGGTAAAGAGCTATCTGCATGATTCCAAGTTTTATTTTTTTCTGTAAAATCTGTAGCAATTTTAGAAATAACTGGTGCCAATGTGGAGGAACCATTATATGTCAATTGTGTATTTTGTGCATTTTGGTTGGAACCACAACCTACAGTAATAAGCATTGCTGCACCAACACAAGCAGCAAGAATTGCACGTTTAGTAAAGCCTTTCATATCAAAACTCCTTAATAAAGAATAATAATTTTTAAATAACAGTATGATTATAACAAAATAAATCTATTAATTTCAATACAACTCTAACACTATAGACTGCTGTATTTATGTAGTTTAAAAATCCTTATCATACTGAAAGTCATATTTATACTATATACATTTTACTGCAACATAACTATATTATAAATTATTTTTATAACATTAACGCTTACTTTTATCTTATAAATCATTTACATGAATTCTATGAAAATGTTAGTATTATCAATGCAACAGGATTTAGTTATTAAGAAAGAAAGGTAATAACTATGTTTTCATTTCTACAACCTAAAGAGGCAAAATCATCTGTACCACAAAGTATGATTATGAATCTATATTATAAATACAGATTTCAATCTCTACTTGGTATTTTTATTATGCGGCGTACTATATCGTTCGTAACAACTTTGCCTTATCAACTCATTTTTATCAGATATCTCCACATGAGCAAAACAGAAATCGGTTTGCTATCTAGTGGTATGCTTATCGCTTATGGTTTAAGTAAAGGCTTTATGAGTAGTCTTGCGGACAAAGCAAGTCCTGCCAAGTTTATGGCTTTCGGTCTCATTTGCTGTGCAATTATCAATATTTTATGAGCTTTGCCGACAGCCTCGCCTTCTTCTTAGTACTAGTAGTTCTTAATGGTTTCTTCCAAGGTTTTGGTGTAGGCCCATCCTTCAGTACTCTAGCGAAATGGTACCCAAAACAGGAACGTGGCCGTTATGGTGCAATTTGGAATATCTCACACAATCTTGGTGGCGGTATCGTAGCCAATCGTTACGGTCGTGACTATATTTCACCACTACAGATCATTGGCAATTAGGTAGCTATGGTATCCCTGCAATCATTGCCATAATTGTAGCTATCGCTATTTTCTTCTTAATCAAAGAAAGTCCTGAGCGTGAAGGTTTACCACCTACAAGCGAAATCAGCGGATACTGCTCATAAAGCACATAGAAGCTCTGAAGCACCGCACATGAATACACGAGAAATTTTTGTAAAATATGTATTGAAAAACAAAAATGCTTGGTATGTATCATTAGTAGATACATTTGTTTACATGATTCGTTTTGGTATGCTTACTTGGCTTCCAATTTACCTATTACAAGTAAAAGGTTTCTCCAAAGCAGAGATGTCTGTAGCATTCTTATTCTTTGAATGGGCTGCTATCCCTTCTACTATTTTTGCAGGTTACATTTCCGATAAATTCTTTAAAGGTTATCGTATGCCACCAGCAATTATCGCCATAAGCATTATCTTCTTCTGTATCTTTGGTTATTGGCAAAGCGAATCCCTCTTATGGGTTACATTCTTTGCGGCTATTGTGGGTTGTTTAATCTACATTCCTCAATTCCTAGCCTCTGTTCAAACAATGGATATTGTACCTCCATTTGCTGTAGGCTCAGCCGTTGGTCTTCGCGGTTTCATGAGCTACATTGTAGGTGCCAACCTCGGTACAACACTATTCGGTGTATTAGCTGACAAATTTGGGTGGAACGCAGGTTTCTATCTCTTATTGGTAGCATGTATTCTTTGTGTTACATTCTGTGTACTAGCTCACTTTGGTGCAAAAGAATTAGATGCTAAAGAAGCAGAACTAGAACAACTTCAACTAGCTGAAGCTAACTAATAACAACAAAATCCTTAAGAACTAAAAGGTAGTAACATAGATATATGTTACTACCTTTTGTTTTGGTATAGCGTGTCCCTGATTTTCTAGATGCTATCTTTTAAAGAGGACAAAAGCCACAATGATACCAATGATTATATTCCCACCTCCCTATATAAGGCCAGGTAAGGAAATCATGCATACCATTCAATATTTGTATATCAAATCTTGGCATAAAAATTAGTACGTTTGCCAAAATCCAAACGATAGGTCCTACAAACCTCATTGTCCTAACAGTATCCATTCTATCTTTAATAGTGTCGGTTATCTCTACATCCTGTTCCACAGATACGTATCCTTTATTAATGTAAAAGCCTTTTGAGTACCGGTTTCCAATAAGCCCGCTTCAACAGAACACGTAGCAGTACCCTCAACATTTTCATACTCTTTATATTTAGCAGTATCTGTAGTCCCTACGTCCACCTCACCCCAAGTGCCCGTTACCATCTTATAACCACTATCTACGGGTTTCATATCTACGGGCTGTGCTTTACCACACAACTTGGAAAACTGGTACGCATCTCGCTTCTTATCCCAACGAAGCCAAAATGCAGCGTTATTACTATGTTTAACTAGCTTATACTCATACCATATATGCCCATGAGTATCAATGTAGCGTATCTTGCCTAAGATCGTATATAAATCACTTCGGATACGCAGCGACTCGCCATAATTAAATTCCATAATTCTCTTCATTTATAAACTTACACACACAAATGTATAGTATTAATTACTATGATTGTACACGTAATATAAAAGCCTGCCAATATGGACATAGCAAAAAGGACCTACAGTAAACTGTAGGTCCTTATATTTTGGTGCGGATTGAGGGTTTATATTCAACGCTCCGCACCACTACTATATTATCTAAGCACTACATTTCAAAAGGCAAATAAAATCCTTCACAAGCCCTCTTATATCAAAATCCCATACATCCACCTTTGCATGGTAAGGAGATAGTTTAGATCACTTCCTTAATCTTTAGCGACTAAATATATTACAGTACCACCCAATAAGATATTAAGCAATTTACTTTTTCGTTGTTGCATCTTCGCTTTTTGATTTCGTTCTTCTGTTCCTAGGTTTCGCTTTCGTTAATGATAACTTTTGCTCGTTCAACATCTGTTCTTGCTTTTGTAGCAAGTTCCGTGCTTCTTTCAACTGCGTTTTCTGTTCGCTGATTAAGTTCAACGCTTCTATTAATTCGTTCTTCTGTTCGTTCGTTGAGAGTTTGGCTACTTTCAACTGCATTTCTAACTCGTTGATTGTAGTCAATTGATTGTTGATTGTACTCTCTAGCGTGTCGAAGTTCGTTTTCAGCGTTGCGTATTCCTGTGGTGTCAATGTTACTGGTTCTGTTGGTGTAGAACCATACACAGATGATGCAAATAATAAGCACCACAAAAGCAATACAATAGCTCCTATTGGAAGAAAATATAGTTTTAAGTTTCTCATACATATTTACCCCCTAATACATGTAATTAACATCAACTGCTAATCCTGCTACAAGTCCAGCGTCACTATATTGCCATATTTTAACATTTGGATAATCACATTCATTAGATCCATATTGTGCGCACCATACTGGAACGCTTGGCATCTGACTATATGCATATGTTTCATCCCACAATAAGGAATATCCACTATAAATGCCTACATTATTAAATCCTGCTTGCCATAATCTATTTACAAATCTACTCATGCAATTAGTCATGTCCTGTGAAGTCAATGCACCTGCATTAATATATGCACGCAATTGACTGTGTTCTTCGTAGTCATACCAAATGCCAGCTTGTAAATGCCAATCAGTATACCCATAAGCATTTAATGTGTTTACTACCCATTCCGCTTCTTGTACTGCCGTTGCTTCTGTATATGCATGGCTAAAATAATATACCCCTACATCTAGGCCTGCTTCTAATGCTGCATTAATATGTTGTTCAAAATACTCATCTACATTAAATGCTTCACCTAACTTAATAATTACAAAGTCATTTCCCTCTGCTTTCGCTTGCTCCATTCGTTCAACATTAAAATAAGGATTTCCATTATAATCTTCTTGCCATGCGGAAATATCAAATCCCTTTTTCATTTCTTATCACTCCTTTCTGTAGTATTTTGTATTGGTAGCTTAGGCTCTTCTAATTTATCTGGTATCCCATTTCCGTCTTTATCAATCCATAAAGCAAGAAACCCTACTAATGCAGTTAGTACAGACGGAATGAAGATATGATCTATGATATTAATACCAACGCTAATTATCTTATTGGCTTCGTCAGATACATAACCACTAATAAAAGCCATGATATATTGAGTAATCACCAATAAAATAGGTACTAGCATAACTAATACTAGTACCCTCGTCGCTAATACACCTGTAGGGTGGATATTAGCCACCCTTACAGATTGATATGATCTTTTAACTGTATTGATGAGATTTGGCGGTATGTTCATGTAGCTCCTCCTTAATATCATCAACACGTACTTCTAAGGCTTCAACTTTTGCTGACAACAACACTTGCTTGCTTTCAGCTTTAATTCGTTCTGCACGTGATAATTTAATTTCATCTTTCAAGTCTTTTAGCGTATCAGTTAGCACTCCCCATTTCTCTTGGAAAATAAGATTATCTTGCATACGTTGTGAGTCCAACTGTTGTAGCAACGGAATAATCAACAATCTATATCCTGCACCTGCAACAACACCCACTATTGTGAGTTGTTAAGATGTCATTCAGCTCAAATTGCCAAGTCCACATCTGTTACCCCTTTCTCCAGTACCCTATAATATCAATAATATAACGTGTGTTCGCTGGTACACCCCAGCCCTTAATTATTCTGCTGTTTCGTTCAACATAAATACTATTGTTATTTACATCAACGCTTCTTTCGATTAGCCTTACTGCGACTGGTGCATTCGGTGGAAGTGATGCGACCATATTGCCATTACCAGAAGGGGTTTTCAATTTAAAATCAAAATGCAAGTATCCCCAGCCTGTTAATGGGTCAAATGCTAAATATCCTCTATCAGCGCCAGGATTACTAGCTATAGCGTTTCCCCAAACAACCTCATATATTTCAATAGGTTGTGAAGTTACTTGTCCGCCACCGCTTCCAGGGTCGCCTTTAGGTCCTCTTAAAGGTAATTGTTCCGCCGTAAAATCAGAATATTTGAATGGTTCGCCTTTATCACCCTTTGGCCCTTTAAGTGCATTAAGTTGTTCCTGTGTAAAGTCGCTATATCTAAACGGCTCGCCTTTAGGGCCTTGTGGCCCTCTTAATTTTTCAAGCTGTTCCGGAGTAAGTTGTACATTAGATGCTGAAGTATACTGATTAATTTCAGATTTTTAACATAGTTATCTAATTCAGTCTTTTGCTATATTTGGTTTCAGCATCGGTTTTTCGTAAATAACTAGTTAACTCTGTTTTGTATGCATACTTGGGGTCGCCTAACATTGTTAGATAGCTCATTAAATCGACTTTCTTTAAATAAAGATTATTAGCATCTGTCTTTGTTGTATATCCACTAAGGTCTATATTAGCACCAGTACCAGGAGGGCCTGGTTCACCTTTATCTCCTTTAGGGCCTTTAAGTAATGCTAATTGCTCAGCAGTAAAATCGGAATATTTGAACGGTTCACCTTTTGGGCCAGGTTGTCCAGGAGTTCCTGGTTCGCCTTTAGTTCCGTCTCTTCCTGGTGGCCCAGGAGGACCTTGCAAGCCTTGTTCACCTTTTGCTCCGTTAACTCCGTCCTTACCAGGAGGTCCAGGAGGTCCTGGTGGCCCTTGAATACCTCGCTCGCCATTTACACCATCAACTCCATTTTTACCAGCTTCACCTGGAGACCTGGCCTGGTGGTCCTTGAACCCCAGGCAAGCCTTGTTCGCCAGGTGGTCCTGGTGGCCCAGGGTCGCCTTTCGGCCCTTGTAGTTTTATGATTTGTGTATTGTCTTTAATTTTAATTTGTTCGTTATCTTCGCTAATGTGAATATTTACATCGTTCATTATTTCCCCCTATTGCTAATTCCTTCAACTATATTAATCTGTCCTTTGATAAGACATTTAATAGGGCGGTTTTCATTCCAAAGAAATAAATCCCATTTATAGCTTCCGACTTTTAAATCATTTGTATTCAAAGAAAGGATGATTTTGCAACCCTCATCGGCTTCTAAATCATCCTTAGATACATCAATATTAAATTTCGCTTGATAATCTACATCATTTGCTAATTTTCGAACACAAGCGAACAGGTTATCAGCTTCAACTATATTAGAATACCCAATATTAACTGAAATTGTTTCCCCTTTAACAGCTTTAAGGTTGTGTAGTACCGGAAGTTTCATCTTCGCTCGTCTCCTCGACTTCCATTAAATCGTTGTGAATGCACCCCTCTGTAGGGCAAGTTCCATCTTGATTTAATGTTTCATAGCAAAATTCGCAAAACTTCATTACAGGAACATCGCTTTTAATTTCGAACTTATCCATTATTTCACCGCCTTGATTTTTAACACCATTTCTTGATTTAACTTCTTAAATTGTTCTTGCAAGTCTGAAATATCACCGTTAATCAATCGACGTCTTAATAACGTTTGTTCTAGTGTTTCGAAACGTTCGTTGTAATAGTTTCTGATTTCAGCAATCTTTTCAGCTTTAGTAAGTTCTTTTGCTTGCGGTTCAATAAATTTACCATTCACATAGAATTTACCACGCATAAATTCATCTAGCATACTGTCGCCATCTGCAGAGTAGATATAATCTGCTGCATCTGGCCACTCTTTCTTAGCACGATCTAGTAATTCATCTTTGCTAACCATATTATCAACAAAGGAAGTAATGCGTTCCCCTTGTTCGTTTAAAATAAATACATATTGATTCATAGTAGTATCCTTTCGGAGGTGAAATTATGCGCCGTTACGCTATAATACTAAAACGTAGACAACGCAATACAATTACATTAAGGCAACTATTTAACGAGTGGTTGCCGATTCACTCACGGTCTGTTTCTAAGAGTGCTATTAAGTCTTATCACATTGCTTTTAAACACATATCCAACATAGCGGATATGCCTATCACGGATATTCATTTTCAGCACCTCCAAAATGTGATTAATTCCATGCACGTAAAAGGACTTTCCTACTCATCATGTAAGAAAGTCCGTACATTACTTAATCAATTATTTAATTACGCTATTATACAAGATTATCCTATTACTAATTACGCCTTACACTTAAATCTAGGTCCTAACATACCGACGATTAGGAGAAGAGTATTCACTCGCCAACAAATTAATAAATTATGGGCAATAGATACTCCTTATTCCCATATGATTTTAATACTGTTATACACAGGCCTCCGCATAGGTGAGCTTCTTAATTTGCGAAAACAAGATATCAATAGACGATCGTCATACCTTATTGTAAGCCACGCTAAAACAAAAGCCGGTGAAGGTCGTGTCATACCTTTACACCACCGCATCATACCGTTAATAGAGCAGTTATACATCGATACCAACGATTATCTATTTACTATCAGTTACACTACATTTCGCAAGCATTTTATGAATATTATGAAACCCTTAAATGCATACTATCCACGACACTCGTCACACATTTACGAGTCTCCTCGACCCACTCGCACCACCTAACGCTTTACGCTCATTGCTTGGCCATAAACAAGGCGATATTACCACTAGAGTATACACTCATAAGACTATTCGTGAGTTACGAAAAGCCATTGAGTTACTAAGATAACTCCCCAGTGGGGAAAAGTTTTTAACGTACAGCAAACTCGTATATTAGTTATCCAACGCTTACTACAGTATTTAGTATGTCAGGTGCAGATATAAACACTGAAGGGGACCCTCTGGTACTATCTATGTTTTAACAGATAATACAAGATTTTGTTAACAGGTCGGCGTATAGGCCTTGGGAGGACTACCTGTGGTGTAATTGATAGCCGTTGGTATATCCTAATACCCAGTGGGGAGCGTTGTTTAATAACGTACCAATAGGGGGTACAATTTCATTTCCTGTTTTCTTTGATAGAGAGTGTTACGTAGTAGTTGGTAATGACGTGAATGGTAACAATGTTGATAACCAGGTCCATTCGTTTAGAGAGCATACTAGAACAGGGGTTAAAGTATATTCTCAGGCGGCGAAAGATGGATTAAATAAAACTAGTGCTTGGGGCAGATATATCGCAGTAGGTAATTAAATAATCCCTAGTGCGAACCAAAGTAATATGGATGCAAAGATATCTACCTCGCCAAATAAGCTTTTGTATTGTTGCTTTCGCTTGCAGAGTTTGCAAAATATCTTGGTGTATCTGACCCACTCCAATACGCATCAATCGCATTTGCCATGAATAGAGTCTTAAAACGAATAGGGAATGTTACTTCTGTCTTGGTTACATTATCTTGTCCACCAGTTCCCCACTGGAGATAGTTTAATAAGTGCCTATAGGACTACGGCATGGAGTAGGTAATTATTGATTCCAGTGCAAGCCAGTAAAGATGCCGGCATGCCTCGATTACTTACCACAAATAGATGTTCTGTTATTATTTGAAAATCCACTATTCCAAGACACAAAGAACTCATCTCCTCGTGTCGAAGTTCCTGCAGAATCATCACTACATATTGCCATTAACACCCTACAGCTGATAGGGTTTTCTTGTCGTTCTCTATTTGCCCTTTCAATTCGGTCAAAGAGTTCTGCATTTCGTTTAAGGTAACTTCTTGCTTCATTGATTGAAGCTTGGCTTGCATCAATTCGTTTTCCAATTTGTTGATTGTATTGTGTGCTTCGGTCAACTCGGTCTTTTGCTTCATGACTAAGCTCTGAGCTTCGCTCAATGGAATACTGGATGCTTCGATTGAGCTCAAGGCTTTCTCGTTGTTTTTCTTGAGCTCGTTCCACTGCGTTAATGGTACGCTGATAGTCGCTTCCGTTTGGCTGGTAGAGGATATATCCTGCGCAAAGGATGAGGATGATGCCAATACTACCGATAATAATATAGCGGTAAGTAGGGTTATCAAATAATACTTTGATTTTGTCATACATTATACCCCTCCTGCGTAGTCAGTAACTCCCCTAGCGATAGCACGAACGATAGTGTCTAAATCATTAGTTAACATAGCATGGTCTTCTTCATTATCAATGAATGCCATTTCAACTAATACAGCTGTTGCATCTGTACCATTTAGCACCCAAAGGTCATCACGTTTTTTTACACCACGATCAACTGTATTAATGCTTTTGATGATTTGGCTTTGAATGTCGTTTGCTAGTCGTTGCCCATTAAAGGACTTATACAAAGTTTCTGTACCTCTAGCTTGCGTGTTAAAAGCATTGCAATGAAGTGATACAAAGATATCTGCACCCCAAGAATCAGATTCAGCACATACAAGGCCTAAATCATCATCTTGCATGGTTCTAACTTCACATCCTGCAGTCTCTAAATGCCGTGCCAACATTTTGCCCGCATCACGTGCTACATCGCACTCACGTGTGCCATACACAGGATTAACTGCACCACTGTCTAAATTAATATCGTGTCCGGGATTAATAAATACTTTCATCTTTTATCCTCCTTTTCTAATTGGTCTGGGATACCATTATTATTTCTATCTATCCAAAGTCCCAAGAACCCTACGATAGCCGTCAAAACACTTGGAATAAAGATATGATCAATAATATTGATACCAACATTAATCAGTTTATTCATATCATCTGTTACATAACCTTTAGCAAATGACATAATATATTCAGTCACTACCAATAAAATAGGCACTAGCATAATAAATACTAGCGCCCGTGTAGCGAATATTCCTGTAGGGTGGAAGTTGGCCACCCTAACAGATTGATATGATTTTTTAACTGTACTGATGAGATTTGGTGGTATGTTCATGCAACTCCTCCTTAATATCATCAACACGAGATTCAATGCTATCCACACGTGATGTTAATTTCACATGCTCGGTATATGCCTTTGTGCGTTGTTCACGAGATAACTTAATTTCTTCCTTTAGGTCTTTTAATGTTTCAATTAAGCTTCCCATTTTCTCTTGAATCATTAAATTATCTTGCAGTCTTTGAAGGTCCAGTTTTTCGAGCAGTGGAATAATTAGCAGTCTGTACCCAGCTCCCGCAACTATTCCTACAATTGTAAGAGTAGTTAAAATATCATTTAACTCAAATTGCCATGTCCACATCTATTACACCTTTCTCCAATAACCAATAATATCAATAATATAACGAGTGTTCGCTGGAACGCCCCAGCCCTTAACTATACGGCTGTTTCGTTCAACATAAATACTATTGTTATTTACATCAACACTTCTTTCAATTAGCCTTACTGCAACTGGCGCATTCGGTGGGAGCGATGCGACCATATTGCCATTACCGGAAGGGGTTTTCAATTTAAAATCAAAATGCAAGTACCCCCAACCTGTTAATGGGTCGAATGCTAAGTAACCCCTATCAGCACCAGGATTACTAGCTATAGCATTGCCCCATACGACTTCATATATTTCGACTGGTTGCGAAATTACTTGTCCACCACCGCTTCCAGGCTCACCTTTCGGCCCTCTTAAAGCTAGTAATTGTTCCGCCGTAAAATCAGAATATTTGAACGGTTCGCCTTTATCACCCTTTGGCCCTTTAAGTGCATTAAGTTGGTCTTGCGTGAAGTCAGAATATTTGAACGGCTCGCCTTTAGGCCCTGGTGGCCCTGGTGGTCCTTGTAGTCCTCTTTCACCGTCTGCTCCACGCTCCCCAGGAGTTCCAGGTTCACCTTTTGGCCCTTTCAATTTTTCAATTTGTTCAGGCGTGAGTTGTACACTTGATGTTGATGTATACTGATTGATTTCCGTTTTCTTAACATAATCACTTAATTCAGATTTTTGAGCGAAAGATTGTCCTTCTATTTTGTTAACGTAACGAGTGCTAGCATCACCAGGAGTTAACGCATATTGAGAAATCTCGTTTTTCTTAATAAAAGTGCTTAAATCGTTCTTATAGGCGAATGTTTGAGTAGCCCAACCCTTTTGAGCGTAATTATTTGTCGCATCCGTTTTAGATAAATAATCGTTTAGCTCTGTTTTTAATGCATATTTAGGGTCGCCTAGCATAGCAAGGTAATTTCTTATATCTACTTTTTTTAGATACAGATTATCAGCATCTTGTTTAGTTGCATACGGCGATAAATCTACATTAGCACCAGCACCAGGAGGACCCTGTTCACCCCTAGGGCCTTTTAAGGCCTCTAATTGCTCCGATGTGAACATGTCATAAGTAAATGACTTTCCATCTTTACCAGGAGCACCAGGAGCCCCAGGTGGTCCTTGAATACCTTGAATACCTTGCAACCCTTGTTCGCCGTTTAGTCCGTCAATACCATTCTTACCAGGCTCACCCTTTGGCCCAGGAGGACCAGGAGGACCTTGCTCTCCTGGTTCACCCTTTGGCCCTTGCAATTTAATAATTTGGGTATTATCTTTGACAATGATTTTATCATCATCATTAGACTTTATATGAATATTTTCATCACTCATATTATTTCCCCCTATTGCTAACGCCTTCACATATTGTGATTTCACCTTTTATTAAACATTTGATAGGCTTACTACCCTCCACAAAAACAAATCCCAGTAGTGCTTACCACGGCTTAATGTATCTGTGTCCAAAGATAAAATGATTTTGCACAGCTCATCATTTTCTAACCCATCTTGAGATACAGATATATCAAACTTTGCCTTGTACTCCTCATCTGTTGGATATTTTCTAACACATGCAAATAGGCTTTCACTATCTACCATATTGGTATAACCAACATTTAGAGTAATTGTTTCTCCTTTAATCACATTAAAGTTGTGTAGGACCGGTAGTTTCATCTTCACGCACCTCGTCCAATTCCATTAAGTCATTATGGATGCATCCTTCTGTTGGGCATGTTCCATCCTCATTTAATGTTTCATAGCACCATTCACAGAACTTCATTACAGGAATATCACTTTTAATTTCAAATGTTTCCATTATTTCACCGCCTTAATTTTTAACACCATTTCTTGATTCAGTTTCTTAAACTGATCTTGCAAGTCGGTAATATCGCCATTAATCAAGCGACGTCTTAATAACATTTGTTCTAACGTTTCAAAACGCCCATTGTAATAATTTCTTATTTCAGCGATTTTTTCCGCCTTTGTTGGCTCTTTTGCTTGCGGTTCAACGAACTTGCCGTCTACATAGAATTTGCCTTTCATAAACTCGTCAAGCATGTTGTCACCGTTTTCGGAGTAAATGTAATCGGCAGCATCTGGCCATTGTTCTTTTGCAGTTGTTAACAACTGTTCTTTTGTTACTGTGTTATCCACAATGGACGTAATTCTCTCGCCCATCTCATTTAAAATAAATATATATTGATTCATAGTAATATCCTTTCGGAGGTTAAATTATGCGCCGTCACCTTGTTATATTAAAACGTATGCAACGCAATATCATTACATTAAGGCAACTATTTAACGAGTGGTTGCCGATTCACTCACGGTCTGTTTCTAAGAGTGCTATTAAGTCTTATCACATTGCTTTTAAACACATATCCAACATAGCGGATATGCCTATCACGGATATTCATTTTCAGCACCTCCAAAATGTGATTAATTCCATGCACGTAAAAGGACTTTCCTACTCATCATGTAAGAAAGTCCGTACATTACTTAATCAATTATTTAATTACGCTATTATACAAGATTATCCTATCACTAATTACGCCTTACACTTAAATCTAGGCCCCAATGTGCCAACAATTAGAAGAAGAGTATTCACTCGCCAACAAATCAACAAATTATGGGCGATAGATACATCTTATTCTCGCATGATTTTAATACTGCTCTACACAGGGCTCCGCATAAGTGAGCTACTTAATTTACGTAAGCAGGATATCAATAGACGATCATCATACCTTATTGTGAGACACGCTAAAACAAAAGCCGGTGAAGGTCGTATTATTCCCATTCATCACCGCATCATGCCTATAATAGAGCAACTACATACTAGCGATTACCTATTCACCTATCAGCTACACCTCATTCCGTAAGCATTTCCAGGATATTATGAAGTATCTTAACTGCAAGCACACTATCCACGATACTAGGCACACATTCGCAAGTTTACTTGATGCGGTTGCATCACCTAACGCATTACGTTCCTTACTAGGTCACAAACAAGGCGATATTACCACTAGGGTATACACGCATAAAACTATTCGTGAACTGCGTAAAACCATAGAATTATTAAAATAACTCCCAGTGGGGAGTTGGTGGATCAAGATAATGTCGTAAAAACGGAAGTAACATTCCCTATTAGATTCACAAGATTATTCATAGCAAATGCGATTGATGCATATTGGAGTGGGTCAGATACACCAAGATATTTTGCAAACTCGGTAAGCGAAAGCAATAATACAAAAGCTGTATTTGTGGCGAGTGATAGATATGCTGCATCCTATTATTGGTTCGCACTAGGGTTATTTAATTACCTACTGCGATATATCTGCCCATGCCGTCGTTTATTACCTGAGTCTAGCGCAGCTTGAGAGAATATTTTAAGCTGGATCTAGTGTATTCTCTAAAGAGTGAACTTGGTTATCTCTGTTGTTACCATTCACGTCATTACCAACTACTACGTAACACGAGTTATCAAAGGAAACGGGGAATGAGAATGTATTTCCCTATCGGCACATTATTAAACGCTCCCCACTGGATAGTGAAACCATTGGCGAATTTTACGAAACCAGCATTAGCATCGAGTTTAGATGCCACGATAGCCCCCTGTCCTAATAAACTTTTAAGCGTACTTAGATTAAGTACTTTATTAAGTATCTCCATCGTTGTAGTTATTTGTAATAAAATTAATAATTTCTTGTGAATTATTCGCCTTTTGTCACTTGAATGCCTTGATTGTGTTTAGCAATAAATTTAGCGTACTGATTTGAGGTAATATCTAGCTTTTTATTAAAAACATCTTGATGCGCATTTGTAGCGGAATTATGAGCTTTAATAGATTCGTCTAGTTGTTCCCTAGTAACAGCCGTAGATAAATCAAGCAAGTCCTTTTACATTAGGATTGTCCCCAACCCCTAAAGCAACTAATAGGCGTTGCATTGGAATTGCATTTGTTTTATCTGGAATATAAGAGGTTAATCCACTAGCGTTAGAATATCCAATCAGCTTTTCTTGCCCACTGTCACCGGTCTTTCCATATATACCAACTTCTCTCCAATAAAAGCCTGTTTCAACTTTTTTATTATCAAAGTTAAATTGCAACTGCATTTGCCCATTTGTTACTTCTTTGATATTACTTAATCCAATTTCTAATTTAGGATTAACAAGAGATGTTAAGCTATCAATACTTTTTGTTAATTGTCCATCTCCTATTACTGCCTTTGTAATGATCAATCTATCATCAGCTCTCCCTGTTGCTGATTTTAAAATCATTTTATTCCCTTGTAGGGTTAAACTAAGCCCCGGAAACTGTGCCATATTATCCTCCTATTTCAATTACTTCTTCATAACCAATTGCACTTCCATAATAGAGATTGTGCTCGATTTCAATATCGCTTAACAATTTACTCATACTAATTTGTGTTTCTTCTTCTGCCACAACTAGCCCTGAAACAATCAATTTTTGTTCAAGTAATTGTTCTTCCCAAACTTCATAACCAATATGTGCTGGCTTAAACTCCTCAATGGTTTGCTGTAAACCATTGGTATCTTCACACATGTCTTTTGTAAACTTTAATTCCATAGTATAGCTTTCATTCTTTGGAATTATTACTGCAGACTCATCTGATACAAAGTTATTGGCCAAGGCTTCTAAAAACTCTTTAGTGCTACTGTCAGTATTATTTAACTTTGCAATTACACGGCTTCGTCTATTATGTAAGCTATCACTTCTAGCGCTTATTCCAACAAACTCTTCCCATTTCGATAATGCATAAGTTGCAGATTGAATATTATCTTGTTTTAATAGTTCAATTAACAATAATCTAATGCGTTCATGCTCTCTACTATCTGCATCACTTATTGCTTTAAACTCTAAATCTTTTGCAATAAAAAGAGGCAGATACGTAAGTATATCTACCTCTTTCCATCTAATAAAATCACTCATGCACGATCACCTCTTTAATTGTTGGTAATTGTTCATTTGTAATGTCAATATTAGTAATCCCTTTATTTACTTTTAAGTCACGATAGTCTAATACCCCTGTTTCTTTATTAGCTAAAATAGCTTTACCAATATTAGCATAAGATACATATGTGCCATTAAAAATTTGCTTTTTAAATTCCTCATTTAATACCTTTTTAACCGCCTCTATATCTGCTTTTCCCCTTTGTCACTGTTAGTTCAATATTTATGTCAAATATTGTTGGTGTTACTACAGTAACAGTTGCCCCAATTGGTGCGTTTTCAGCAATTACAGCCTTAACTTTTTCAATTAATTCTGTACTAGCACTTTCACGTTCATTATTGATAATAATAACTTTTACTGTTCCCGGACCATTCCATAATGGAATTACTTTAACTAAAAAAATACACCATTAACTAATCGAGCCCACTGTTCATAATGATATACATTACCACTGGTTGCAGGTTTTCTAACTTTTAATAGGAGTCTATCTAAAAGCTCCGCATCAGTTTCCTCATCATACCCATCATAAGCAGCAGCTTCATTAGTAACTGTATTTACACCATATATCCCCCCAACTATTTCTGTGATTGTATTTGCACCTACATTTAACGCTTTCCCAAATTGTTCAGATAATGCCAATACTTTAGCGCACTCCCAGTATCGCCTAAATTGACTTCCTTAGATGTTCTAAATGTTTCATCATTGTCTGTACTAAACAAACTTCCCTTAGGTATTATCGTATTAGCTGTGCCAGTTATGGTTAATATTACATTAGCTTGTGTTGCTTCCTTTCTAAATACCCCATGAGCTTCCGCATGACGTGTTAAATATTCTCCCCATGCAGTTTGTGGAAAGGCTGCATCAAGTATCAATTGCATTTCTGCATATGACTTTTCAAACTCAACTGCATTTGAACTTAAAGTATCAAATACAAATGTTCCTTCATGTGTACTTAATCCCTCTTTATCTATTTTTTTGAAATCTGCTAGTAGCCGTCCTAGCACATCTTGCTTACTTTGTGGTTCTAGCATTATACTTCAACTCCTATCGTATTTGGTCCATAAATTGTTTGTAACTCTATTTGTAGTGTAATTATTTTATGCTCTTGAATTACATTTACAGCATCTACATTTATAATGTATGGATTAACTAATAACGCATCCTTTACATATTCAAACAGATCATATTGGCTAGGCGTATCATTAGGCTTTTTCCCAATGAATTGTTCAAACTCAATACCATAATCATCATAATATGCTCTATAACGGTAGCGCTCTACTCTCAATGTTTTCCATACCCATACTTTGATTGCATCATTTCCTGTCACATATTTATGATTACCATTTCTATCATATTGATAGGTATCTCGTTGAAAGTCCCAAGCTAGCTCTTTGCATAGTGGCAGATTTTTATTTACGTCAATGCTACTTGGTGTATTCCCTTTCATAAATGGATTACTCATTGCCGTCTAACCTCCTACATTTTCCATATACAAAGTACTGCTCGGCTGTACTTTCATCATCACCTACTATCGGAATTAGCATTACTTTATCACCTATATGCCATGTATCAGTCATGATTCTAGTCTTTGTGTAATCATTATGAATTTCATGAGTATGGCTAGAAAACTCAGCATATCCCCCACCACCTGCTCTTGGTTGTGTTTCTGAAATAATATGTCCTTTAGATTCTCTATAATGACCTTGCAACCAATATTCATCAACCCACAAAAAATTACTATTTAATTCCATCCCATTGAATGATACAACTAGATTCGGAGGTGGCGATACTATCGTACCAATTCCCGGCATTGCTTGCTTACCTGCGTTTCCGCCCACGTTGCTCATGATGCCTAATATTCCTGCGTAAGGATCATTATTTTTCTTCGGCACTTTCACCCTCTCCTTCCTCTGGTTCTCTAATGTACTCTAAATTCAACTCCATTGTATGTGTATTATTCTCAAATGTATGAGTATCAGATTTAATGAAGAATACTCCTTTTAGTTGTTCTTCTTCAATTACTACAGAATACCCAGATATGCACTGCATATTACCTATTGCAGAAATACTTGAATCCATTTTAATTCCTTTGATTTTTGCTTTGGCTTTTGCCGCATTATCAACAGGGAACTTTGGTTTCTTAGATGTACTTATAGTGCTAGGCTTTTTCTTTTTAGTAGCTTTCTTTTCCTTTGGTTCTGGCTGATTTTTGTAAATATCTTGGAATATACCATACTTTTTTATTAGCTCATCATCATTATCTATCCGAATCACATTACCTACAGCATCAACAGTTTTTATTCTGTTTACCATTTCCTCAATTGATTCAGAATGTGATGAGCTTATCACATCGTATGTATCCCTAGCTATATACTCCTCAATGACTGTTCCTTTTTCTACTAAATTGATTCCGTCCGCTAGTAATATAGCTGTGTAATCTTTTTGAATATCAGCCTTTGTTTTTTCAAACAACATTTGAAAAACTTCTGTGCATGTTTTTTTATCTGCTACAAAATTTACTACTGTAGGTATTTCTGGCAAATTTCCAACAGGTACTTCAACTTCTGCGCATACACGCTTGAAAGCATCAACTACATTTGTGGCATTAAAAACTAAACTTACTTTAGACTTTGCTAGGTATATCATTCCATCGTAGCAAGTAATATCATAGGTGTTATCATTAGTATTCCTTTTTCTAAAGAATACACGCCCAGTAAATATCTTTGCATTATCTACTGTTCACTTCAATACGATCACCTAAATCAATTAAATAGTTCGGAAAGGATATATCTTTAGGATTATAGGCATATGAAAACTCTAATTTTCTAGCAGCTTCTTCTCTATCACCGCTCCATGTGAACTTAGAAATAAGATGTGTAATATCTACTCTTTCTTCTTTTTCATTCACATGTTCTATTAGTGTAATCATAATGGCCACTCCTTACCATTCATCTTTAATGACCGCTTAGATACTTTTAAAACTGCACCAATTGGGCTTTTACCAGCCTTAACCATCATCTTATACATGTTTAATGCCTTTTTGCCTTGTTCAGCTATTGGCATTATTTTTGATACTGCCTTATTAGCTGTATCCATAAAATGTTCTTGTGGATATGCTGTTATTGCTTGCTCTTCTGGAGCTTCTGCGATTCTACTATGTAAGCCTGTAGTATCATTTTTTATCTCTGATGTTGGTTTTATGTATCTATATTCCTTGAGTGTCATCTCATAATACACATCACTTGTACCATCATGCTCATCATGATTAAATGACTCAATTGTACAGTACATAGAAATCGATGTATTTGAAATTGAAATCTTACATGGCTTACCACTTGTAGCAAATCCATCAATTTTTCTTACTAGATTATAAGGATTAGTTTCATTTGTTTCTGACCATTCATATTTTTGTGCAGGAAAAAAGCCTTCAAATGATAATGTCTGAAGGCCTCTTTTCCCTAACATATTAATTTCACCAATAGCATTAATATTTAAAGTACTATTGTTATATGTTCGCCCCACCTTAAATGAAGCTGGTGTTACTGGCAGTATAATATTTTGCCCTGCACAGGATAATGTAAATTTACATCCCTGTGGTATGCCTTTACCTCCAAAGAAGCTCATAATTGCATCAAAAAATGACATTATACTGCTCCCTCCATTCTATTAATAGAACGTTTTTGTAATTGGTAATGAATTTGTTCTGCAATTTCGAATGTTAATTCTTCTACAGATTTTCCATCATTACGAACATTAAGATTAGCTATATTTACATTAATGCTATTACCAGATGAACTACGTTTCCCTTGATTATATGCAGAATTTAATGATTGTGCATGAGGTATTACTTGTGCGCCACTTGGTAGATTTACTATTTCAGCCCCACGATCATGAATCATGGCAGGTCCACCTTTCCAGTTATCAGTACCAGAATATAGCAAAGGGATATTTAATGGTCCAAAGTGTGAACCACCAACACCCGGTACCCAGTCTGGAATGTCTACTGAAATGCCGTTGACCGCCGAAATCAAACTATTAATTGATGCTTTAATACCTGCAATAACTCCATCAAATATACTTTGAATTGGCATTACAATCCCCTCAAAGATTTGAACGATACCATTCCATGCCATACTCCAATTCCCTGTAAATACGCCTACAAGAAAGTCTGTAATACCACTTAATACAGTTGTAATTCCATTTACAACACCTTCAACTACAGTTAATGCAAATGTAAGTATCCCTGTAATTCCTGCAATAGCTACATTAAACCCTACTACTAATGCCCCTAATGCTACTGCAAGCGGTCCACCAATCAATACTTTAGCTACCTTACTTACAACAGTAAAAATAATATTGAGAAAAGGTGACATTAGTTGATAAATCCTACCAAATGATGTAGCCACTTGACTAATTAGTTTTCCAAAAGCATCAGCTACTTTCGATACTATTGGCTGTAAAGCTGTAACAATTCGGCTAACTGCACCTTTTATGATGCCCACAAAGCCTATAAAGGATTGTCCTATACCTTCTAATACTGGTTTTACCTTATCAAAGTTTTTATAAATTGCTAGACCTAATAAAGCAATTACACCTATCGCAATCCCTACAGGTCCAGTAAGAACTAATGGTATTAATCTACCTATAATTGGTAATACCCTCATAGCTACGCTACCAATACTACTAAATGCTCTTGCAATCCCTTTTACTGATACTTCTAACAGCTTATTGTTGATACTTTGCCCTCTTAATACTTTCCCAATATTTGCATATGTCCGCATCAAGGAACCTATACCACTTGTAATAGGCCCTAGTATTTTTGTAAAAGCAGTAAACCCTACAATGCTTATACCTACATCAATTGCTGTATTTTTAATTGCTGGACTTAAATCAGTAAAGTATTTTGCTAAATTGCCGATTGTGTCAGCCACCTTTTGTACCCTAGGCTGCAATACATCTGCAAAGCTAATGGCTAATGCCTCTACTTTACTTTCTAAATCCTTGAATGACCCAAGCATGTTTTCTTCATAATATCTGCTTGTGCTTTAGATGAACCTGTTGCAGAATCCATTGAACTACGCATATCATCGTATGCTTCTTTTGTAGTATTCAATACGGCAAGTAATGCAGAAGTGGATTCTGTGCCCGCAATGTCACCTGCTAATTTAAATTTTTCAGCTTCAGTTAGCCCTTGCATTTTAGTTCGTAATTGATCATACACTTTACCAAGACCAATAAATTTGCCCTTGTGAATCTGTAGTAACAATTCCTAACTTTTGTAATGCATCTGCGGCTTCTTTTGGAGGGTCTATTAATCTACTTAACATCATTCGTAATGCACGACCACTCGTTGATGCCTCAATATTGTTATTACTCATGATAGCTAATGATGTAGATAATTCTTCTACAGATATTCCTAATGCAGCCGCTGGAGCACCTGCATATTGGATTGCATTACCAAACCCAACCATATCTAAACGTGATTTGTTTGCAGCCATTTGAATTACATCGGCCATTCGTGTTGCATTCTCGGCCACATTACCTTCTTGTAATCCCCATGTATTTAATGCACCCGATACAATCCCTGCTGTTGTTTCTAAATTTTCACCAGATGCAACAGATGCTTCTACAATTGATGGTAATGAGCTCATAATTTGACTAGCATTCATACCACTTGCAGCTAAACCATCCATAGCCTCCGCCGCTTGTGTTGCACTTATCGGGAAGTCTGCCCCTAACTGTTTTGCAACATCTCTTAATTTAAGCATTTCATCATGCGTTGCACCTGCTTTTGCACCTGCAGAAGTTACTGCAGAGTCAAATCCTACAAAGGCTTTAACAGAGGCGGCACCCATGCCAACGATAGCAGCAGATACAGGCATCAAGGCGTTACCAATTCCACTAATACCTCTACCTATATTTTGTAGATTTCTACCTTGCCTATCTGCCATATTAGCAGTTGTAGCCATTTGTGAATTAATTCCAGATAATACGGATGTTACACCATCATGTAATCGCATCACCAAATCAATTACTTCACTCATTTTTATTCGCCTCCTTTCTGTCCTTAATTTCTTGCATCATAAAAGCACGGAGGACTATACGTTCTCCGTGCCCCATTTTATGAAATTCCGATGGCATTACATCATGATTGACATACATGTAATAGGCAAGATTTACATCACCATCGGAATATATTAGTTTTTTACTTCATTAATTACTTTTTTAATAGCTTTATCGCCATATCCAGATAGAGCTAATACTTCACGTGCAATTAACTCTAATTCACCTGCTTTAAATAACTTTGTAAACAATGCCTGTTTAGATGGTACTTGAAATTTTTGTAATAATTCTTTAGCTCCGAAGTCTGGAGAAACAATACCTTCAGTTACGACAAACTGTAAAAATTGACTTTCATCAGCATTACCGTCTTCAGTAGCCAACATGCGAAGGTCTGCAATACGTTTGTAACTAATTTCTTTTACAGTTACAGTAAATGGTTCATTAAAAACCTCAGATAATCGAGTAATTTCTAAGTCTTTTTTAGATACCTCTTTCAATGTATCTAAGTCTTTTTCCATTAATTTATCAATGATATTGCTCATCTATTAGTCCTCCACTTTATCAATCACGTCAAACTCTGTAAATGTAAAGTCTACAGATTCTTCTACAAGTGCGCCTACTTTCCAGTTTGCAAGGTCTAAAGAATCGAATGTAACATCATACAAGGTTACAGTTTCTACACCTTTTGCATCAGGATCATCTAATTGAATTACCAATTGGCACACAGTAGCTTTACCTTTTTTTAGGTTTTCAGCCATTTTACTAATCATCAAAGAAGATACTTTGTTCATAGTTAAACTGCCTGTACCTTCATAACCAACATATTTATATTGTTTACTCATTGTTTTGGCTTTTTTAACTTCTTCTTTGCTTAATTTAATTGTAGCTTTAACTGCGGTAGCTTGCGACACCTAAAGAACCATCTAACCATACTTGGCCATGAGAGCCTGTCATTACTTGTTGCGCTGCAAAATTCTCCATGTGTTCCTCCTATTAAATATTAATTGGTAATTGGATATCTTCCATTGCATCAAGTGGTCTCACTTTTGCTTTTAAGAATACGATTTTCTTAGTATCCAATTTTTTAACTTCATCATCAGTCATTTTAGCTAATTCTTCTTTTGTGAATAAGCCATGGGATAATTGGTATGTTCGAACTGCTTCACAATCAATTTCACATGTAGAGTAATCTTTTTGTAGCAATCGTTCATTTTCCAATTGTTTGAAATAACCTAGAATTGCACTAATTAGCAAACATTTGTTCTCATAATCATTTGTATATTTACCGATATAAGAATCTTGTGCGGTTTTTCTAATATCGTCATAAATCATATCCATAATGTCTACAATTTTGATTGTTTGATACCCTTCTAATTTCCCTTGGCTTGTTGTTACCAAAGAGTTCATGGCACGGCTCATTTTAAACTTTTCGCCATCATACCAAATAAAGAATTTACCTTCATTTACCATTGCATCCATTTCATCTTGAGTATGTCTATCACAATCAATGACTTCTGTTAATGGTGCATATGTAGCACTTTGTGTCATATTTGTGCCTGCAACAAGACCTGCAATGCGTGCGGTATATTCTGCTGCTTTATACTCACGATCTGCAGTAAGTACCTTCGTGTTACCAAAGTTAATTACACCTTCGTAATCTGCATTAGAACCCGGCAATACTACCTTAATTTTTTTGAATTTATTCTCACGTGCTGTTTTCACCCACGTTGCAACATACTCTAATTGAGCAGTTTCAATTGTCGGAATTGCTAAATAATCAAAACGTTCTGTAAGCATTGCTTTCAATGGTTCTTGGAATCTATCTGCACCAGCTTTATCTCCACCTTGTTGCATCATATATACAACAATTTTTAATGGTGGTTTGTTGTGCCTTTTAAGGCTTTTAAAATGTAATCCTTATTTTTATCAGATAATTCTTCTGGAATATCATCTACTGTATATACCAAAAATGGATTTGGTAATACTTCGTGTCCATTAGTTTTTGTTGCTAGTTTATCAATTACTTGCTTTGTATCTTCTAAAATCAATGCAACAATCCCACGTTGGGAACGTTGAATGGCTTCAATACCAGCTTCAATAAATTTAACTACAACTGTAGGCATTCCTAATTTAGCCATTATTTATCCTCCACTTCTACTGTTAATGAGACATCACCCATCATGATGCCTTCTTCTTTCATTTTTTCAATTCGTCCTGTTGTATCCATAAATGTAATATCCATCGTGATTTGTAAGATATCATCTTCCTCTCCTACTCTATCTTGATTAATATCATCCACATGTAAATAACGATCATCAACAGGAAATCCCATTTGAAACAGTATTAAAAATTTATCAAATACTGTTAAATAGTGTTCTTCATCCTTATCTTCACTGCTTGGAAAATATGTAGCAATGATAGTTACATTTCTTTTAATAAAGTTCTTTGTTTGCATCTCTGAACTCATTAAAAGCTTTACAAAAAAACACGGCATAGTGAATTCTTCTAAAACCTCATCACTATATACCGTGCATTTATATTCCTCATGTAATTTCTTTGCCACAGCTTTCCATATTGCCACTTGTGATAGTCTGTTAGCCATTCTTTATCTTCTTCCTCAGCTTTTTAAACATGTGTCCACCAACAGCTTCTCTTATATCATTACGATTTTTCTCAACTGTTCGCTTAAAGAAAAATGTCCCCTGTTTGAATCCTTTTATTTTCCCATGCATAGTTTTCATTACATGCCCACGTTCAACTAAATGAAAATGAGGTGATGTATTTCGCAAGGTTGCTTCTAGCGTACTACTACTATTACCATTGATTGCCATTTTCCAGCTCTTGGAAATTTTGCGTTTTCTACCTTTACCAACAGGTGATGCGCTAACTAATTCCTTTTTCATTCGGTTAGCTTCTTTTCGCATAGCTTTTTCCGCTTCTAATGGATACTCTTTAATATACGTGTCCAATCGGCCCATGAAAGTTTTTATATCCATTACTTCCCTCGTTTATAAATATGGCACATCAATTCTAGCTTTGTATCTCTTCATATGGATCAATTACAGTTTTAACTTTATAGACTACATCCTTATATCTAATTAGCACACCATCAGTTATTCCACTTCTGTATCTGATTGTAATCTTATATAATTCGTCTACTTTTTCTTTATACATTTCTAGATATTGTCTACCACGTAATGGCTCAATACGTGCCCAAATTCTATTTGGAATCAGCCTTACTAATTTTTGCTTGGTAATTCCATTGCTTTCAATATCTTGATACGCTAATACTTCAATCCGTTTCGTTAATCTTCCGATTCCGTCTATATTAAGCATTCTCTGTCACCTCTTTAGGATAATTTTTAGATAGTGCAATATGACGAATTATTGGAGCTAGCGTAAATGGTAAATCATGAACAAATGTTTTTGAGGAAGTTGCCTCACGATTTTCATACCAATGAGCAACCATATATTGAACGGCCCTACGATATAATGGTTCGTCAATATATGGTTTCCCAGTCATTTGCTCAATATACGTGACAGCAGCAGAGATAGATTCATCGATAAACATATCATCTTCTGTAATATCTTCATCAATTCGTAAATAAAGTTTTACATCTTCTACCGTCAACATAAATTACACCTATGCTTTCTTCGCTAATTTAACCAAAGAATTTGTATCTACAGGCTTGCCATCACAAATCATTGTAGATTTACGAACAATATCATCTGTTTCGTTATCTTCATATGTTTTTACACCAATTTGATAGTTAGTATTTAATGCATAATCCTCAAATCGATAAATGAACGCTACAATATCACCTGCTGCAGCCGCATCAATGTTTTTAAGGTAAGGTACGATCAATACGCCACGGCCAAGAATAGAGCGTTCTGGTTTGCCACCCATGCCATAGTTAACACGTGCAATTGGTTGACCATTCTTATCTGTCATGCCTTCAATATTCATGAAGGTTTTCTTAGTCATTACCCATACAGAACCTTCTTCATATTCAACAGGTAACTCGCCTTCTGCTTTTACAAGTGTTGCATAGTCAAAATCTTTAACATCTAATTTCACACCAGCAGCCGCATCCTTTAAAATACCTGTAGGTTGACCATTACCAGTACCGTTGATAATAGCATTCTCAATAGCTTTAACCATTGCTTTGGATACGTTATTAGAAATCATATTTTCAAACGCAGATAATGCCATTACAGATGTTTCTAAAGAAATAGATACTCGGCATTGTAGTTTGAAGTGGCCAAATTGGATGTTGCCAGTTGTTGCTTTTTGACGATCAGAACCTGTTCCTTCAGCTACCCATGTAGCCACAGGCATTACATTGCTTGTAGGAATTGCAAGACCAGATTTAAAGTTTGTATTGGTAACTAATGGCAATACCATGCCAACACTTTCCATTTTTTGAACAATCTTGTTCAAAACTGTAGGTGGGATTACTGCACCAATATCTGTAGTTAATGTATTTTCATTTTGACGTAATTCAGCAGGAATTGGTGTATTGTTCATTACATATTGCATGAATGCATTGCGATATTCTACAGAATCAAATACTTCTGCCACCTTGTGCACGTTGTTCTGCTACAGGTACAGGCACTGTAGTAGCAGTAGGAACAGTATTCAAAATTGCTGTTCTACGTTCTAGTTCAGTTTCTTCTGCTTCCAATGCACGCAACTCAGTTTCAATTTCATCAAGATTCAAGTTAACTTGTGTAGTGTCTTCCAACATTGCACGCAATTCTGCTCTACGTTGTCTAATTTGTTCCAAACGATTCATATTATCTCTCCTTTTTAGGTAATAAAAAAACACGCTTACTGCGTGTCTAATAGTTTTGTTATGTCATGGCCAATAATGTTAGCCGTTTTCTTTTTTCAATATCTTCATATCTCTCATAGTCCCCATTTGCCCTAGCACTAACCGATGTGCCTTTATATGCAGGGTTATCTACAATAGATACGTCATATACCGCTTTTACTGATTTAATTTTTCGTGTGTAGACTTTATTTTCTCGGTCAATCTCTTCTTCTTCACCATTAACAATAAAGGCAAATGACATTTTATTTAGATCACCACGTTTAATTAAAGAATACACATCATTTCCAATCGAAGTGTCTGCTACGTTACCTGTCAATTTCAAGCCTTTTTCATCAACAGTTAATTGCAATGTTCCACTAGCAGTTCTAGCAAATAGCATACCGCCATGATTGTAATTTAATACGCATTGACTAAAATCAGTATTATCAAATGCGCCCGGTAAAATCACTTCACGATATTCATACCCAGTATATTCAGATTTCCAAATTAGTGTTTCTTCATTGAAAACTGCGGCATATCCTTCTACTGTTCGTGTTTGAATATCATCAGTATCATTCTGTATCGCTTGCACCGTCATCATTCGGTGTTCCATTTTCCGGTTCGTCCTCATTTGTATCACCTCCTTTCGATGCATTAATTTGATACTTAGATAAATCCTCATATTTAGCAAAGTTAAGGCTTACTAGGCGTTTATCCCCACCTTCAACCCCTTCATAACCAAATATTTCACGGATTTCATTCACAGTAATTGCCGCCTGTAGGCAATAGTGCCTGACTTACTTTAATTCTACTAGCTACAGACATGTAAGATAATCGATTACTTTCTATGATGATTTCATTCCCATGTCCTTTTTCACGGCTAGTAAAAAGTTTTTCTGTGAACTCCTGTGTTAGCTTAATAGCAATTAGGCTCTAGTACAGATTCATAGAATGCTATGTATTCATCTTCTGTGTAATCCCCACTTACAATTTTTTCGTTAAGCCCAAAGTGCTTGTACACCATATCTCTTGCAAAGTCCA
>SCPO01001240.1_pt1:0-162500 | contig 1077334 bp, 1066 predicted proteins | sample 6106821 | NCBI WGS metagenome assembly SCPO01 (sample SAMN10720448, study PRJNA508395) | human gut metagenome | isolation source: Participant 2 stool, 0 month | host: Homo sapiens | collected 2017
TCGAAATGCGGTTGAGGCGGGTCTGGACAGTGCGGACATCCTCGGAAAAGTCGCCCAGCCGCAGTGTCACGCCGGGGAACGACCCGCCGAGGTTGGGCGAGAGCGGTGCACCGGTGACGAAATTGATGTCGCTGCCGTAAAACGACTGCAAGATCTGCTCGGCGGAAAGTCCCTGCTCGGCCAGCGGCACGGTTCCCCACTGGCTAAGCCCGCCCGGACAGGTGACGGTCGTGCCGTTGCAGTATTGCGTGAACAGCGGCTCGATGGAATCGCCTCGGGTGAGGTAAGTGCCGATCATATCGTCTACGATGGTGGAGATGTTCTCGAAAATATCGCGCCCGGGCACGAAAGACTGGTCGTAGCGGGTGGAATTGGTGATGTCGAAGTCATAGCCCTGTGCGCGGTACCATTCGGTGAACACGCGGTTGAGCACATAAGAGATCTGCGCGTACACGTTCGCACGGATGGCCTGCTCGGGCCATGTCGGGTATATCTCGGACGAGGCCACATTCTTGATGTAGTCCGCGAACGGCACGGTGATATTCTGCGCGTTCTCGGACGGCGCACCGAGGTGCACCGTGATGGTTTCGGGGATGGAAACATAGGGTTCGGGCAAAACTGTCCCTCCTTTTACGGATTCTCCGGCAGAGCCGGATCGAGGGTCTGCGGCGCGCCGGTGGCGGTCAGGTCGGTCGGCACGAAGCTCTGGTTTTCCTTGAGCGGCGTGAGCGCCACGGGCAGCATGGTCGGCACGCCGGAGAACATCGCGATGTGCAGGGCGGTGAGCGGCGTGTAGCCCTCGGCGGAAATCTCGACCGTGTACACCGCGAACGGCGGGCCGCTGTCCGGGTTCAGCGAATTGCTGCGCGGCGGCGTGTCGAGCACCATAACGGGTGTCATGCCGCCGCTGTCGGTGGTGACCGAGTGGAGCAGTGTACGCATACCGCTCTCATCCGGCACGGTGGAAACGGAAACGATGGCATTCTCGAGCGGGAGAGCGCCCAGTGCGGTCGTGACGAGCACGCGCAGCTCGGCGGTGCCGTCGGTGGATGCAGTCATGGAAAACCTCCTTGTCAGCGGGTGGAAAAACAGATATAATAAGGATGACAAGCCGTAAAACGGAAAAAATCTTGAAAGGCGGGGACTATCCATGCAGGATTACAAGACGATTATCGCCATGTGCGAGGAGCAGGAAGAAAAGTTTCAGTTTACGCATTTTTCGCGCGAGGATGCGCTGAATATCGGCCTCAAGCTGCACGAAAACGCAAAGGAGCAGCCGGTGGCTGCTGAGATCACGGTGAACGGTCTGGTCGTGTTCCGTTACTTTGGTGAGGGCGCAAAGCCGGACAGCGAGCTGTGGCTGGCGCGCAAGCGCAACGCCGTTGACCTGATGGAGATGTCCTCGCTGCGCTTTTTCGCGGAGCTGGAGGATGCAGGCGAGAGCTTTGCCGACCGCAAGCTCGACCCGAACGAGTACGCTGCCGGCGGCGGCTTTCCCATCCGGCTGCGCGGCACGGGCGTGATCGGTTCCATCTGCGTTTCCGGCTATCCGGATCATGTGGATGATCATCAGCTTATCATTAACACCTTGGCGGAGTATTTCGCATAATTGAGCATTTGAGCATTTTAAATGGAGAATGGAAGATGAACGTATCGTTTTTCATTCTCCATTATTTTTATACTATTTTGACATGATAATGCCGAAACCACCGGTCGAGCTGGATGATATACGCGAAAATCTGCGGGGTACGCATCAGCTGTCCGAACCACGGTTCGGCAAGGCTTTCCGGCCGCTGCATGAGTTTTAGCACGGCATTCCGGTCGAACAGGGAAGCGGCGACCGAGGTGTTATCCTCGAAAATACGGCGGACATAGTCCGCGCACAAGCGGGTATAAACCGGATGAAAGGTTTTCGGATACGGACTTTTCTTGCGGTAAACGATCTCTTTGGGCAGTTCATCGGCGAATGCGCGGCGCACGATGCCCTTCTCACGCCCCTCGAGCGACTTGAAGTCCCACGGCATATTATAGGCATACTCGACAATGCGGTGGTCGCAGAAGGGCACGCGCACCTCAAGACCGGAGTACATGCTCATGCGGTCCTTGCGGTCGAGCAGGGTTGCCATGAACCAGTCGAGGTTGAGCACGAACATTTCGCGCATCCGGGCGGCCTTTTTGTCATCGGACGGCAGCCTGGGTGCGCGGGCGCAGGTGTCGCGGTAGTGCTGGCGCACAAATTCCTCGCCGTTTCTAACGGCATCCGGTGTGAGCAGACCCAGACGCAGACCGACCGACCGTGACCACGGAAACGTATCTTCAAACAGAATTTCCTCACGGTGGTACCACGGATAGCCGCCGAATAACTCGTCAGCGCACTCGCCGGACAGGCAAACGGTGGTTCCGCCGCGCTTGACGGCCGCACAGAACAGCAGTAGGGAGGAGTCTACATCCGCCATGCCGGGCAGCGCACGCGCATCCGTCGCGGGCAGCAGGGCCGCGCACAGTGCCTCCGGCTCGAGCACAACGCGATGATGGTGCGTACTGAGAAAATCCACCATTTGGTCAATATACGAATCGTCACTATTGGGTTGAAATATACTCTTTGTAAAATATTTATCGTTGTCCCGATAATCCACCGACCAGGTGTGCAGCGTTTCGCCGCGGGCCGCGTAATCTTTCGCCGCCAGCATGGACAGGATGGACGAATCCAGTCCGCCGGACAGGAAACACGCCAGCGGCACATCGCTGACCAGCTGACGGCGGGCGGCATCGCAGATGAGCGTGTGCGTGCGCTCGATGGTAGTCGGCAGGTCGTCCTCATGCTCGTGCGCTTCGAGCTTCCAGTAGGTGTGATCGGTGAAGGCTTCCGGCGTAAGAACCGCAAAATGCCCGGGCACAAGTGAGGAAATCTGCCGAAAAACACCGGATTCCGGCGGGCGCGCAGGCCCGAGCAGCAGCAGAGTGCGCAGACCATCCTCATCGAGTGTAGGCTCGATCTCCGGATGGCACAGCACGGTGTCGATGGTCGAACCGAAGGTCAGACCGTTGCGAATGGGAGCAAAAAACAGCGGTTTCACGCCCAGCCGGTCGCGGCAGAGCGTCAGTCGGCGTTCGCGTTTCTCCCAGATAGCAAAGGCGAAAATGCCGTTCAGCCGCGAAAATGCGTCAGTTTTCCACTCAAGATAGGCGTGCAGCAGCACTTCAGTGTCCGAATGTCCGACAAACTCGTGCCCGCGCGACATAAGTTCTGTACGCAAGTCCGGTGTGTTATATAACTCTCCGTTATATATAATAATAGTATTTCTGTCGGGAGAGTGCATCGGCTGCTTGCCGCCCTCCGGATCAATGACGATCAGCCGCCGATGGACAAGCGCTGCGTCCTCGTCAAAATAGGTGCCTTCGGCATCCGGCCCGCGCGGCGTAAGCGTTCGCTTCATTCCGTGAAGGATCGGTCCGCCGCGGCGTGCGTCACGTTCATAATCGACAAAACCGCCGATACCACACATAGGCGATTCCTCCTCTGATTGATGGTTTCCTTCTGTTATATGCGTTAAATGTGAAAAATATGAAGTAAAATCGTAATTTTTCTGAAAAATATAAACAGCAGCAAAACAAGACAAGGGATGCGTGCAATGTGCGTTCATCCATGCCGACATTTGGCAGAAACGCACAAAAAATGGAGTGCGGATTTTATCAGAAAAAAGAATGTTAAATCCTTGACAAATGGTTTCCGGCCGCTATAATAGAGATAGACATGCTCCAAACAAGGGTATCGCTGGACGCGGCGCTGCGGCCACTGACCGTGTGCGCTGTGTTTTTGTGCGTATCCGCATTACTTATTTATTTGGGAGGTTTATGGCATGGATTTTAGGCTTACAAAAGAAGAAGCACTGTTCCAGAAGATGTGCCGCGAGTTCGCTCTGAACGAAGTAGAGCCGATCGCAGCTGAGATCGACGCGGAAGAGCGCTATCCGGAGGAAACCGTTCAGAAGCTGATGAAGTACGGACTGATGGGCATTCAGTTCCCGAAGGAAGTCGGCGGTTCCGGCGGTAACTATATTTGCTACTCTATCGCTATCGAAGAGATGAGCCGCGTATGCGGTACCACCGGCGGCATCATGTCCGCTCACGGCACCCTGGGTGCTTGGCCGATTTACGCTTTCGGCACCCCGGAGCAGAAGGAGAAGTGGCTGCGTCCGCTGATCGAGCCGAAGGAAGGCGCCAAGATCGGTGCATTCGGCCTGACCGAGCCGAACGCAGGTACCGACTCCGCTGCACAGCAGACCATGGCTGTTAAGCAGGAGGATGGCTCTTACATCATGAACGGCTCCAAGGTGTTCATCACCGGCGGCGGCCGTGCAGATACCTACGTTGTATTTGCTATGACCGACAAGACCAAGGGTAACAAGGGCATTTCTGCGTTCATCGTTGACAAGGACGACCCGGGCTTCTCCATCGGCAAGATCGAGCACAAGATGGGCATCCGTGGTTCCCAGACCGCTGAGCTGATCTTCGAGGACGTTCATCTGCCGGCAGACCGTCTGCTGGGCAAGGAGAACGGCGGCTTCAAGATCGCTATGATGACTCTGGACGGCGGCCGTATCGGTATCGCTTCTCAGGCTCTGGGTATCGCACAGGGCGCTCTGGATAAGGCTATCCAGTACATGAAGGAGCGCGTACAGTTCGGCAAGACTCTGGACAAGTTCCAGGGCCTGCAGTGGATGGTAGCTGACATGGCAACCCAGATCGACGCTGCTCGTCTGCTGGTTCGCCGTGCTGCATTCAACCACGATGTTGGTCTGCCGTTCACCAAGGAAGCTGCTATGGCTAAGCTGTACGCTTCTGAGGTTGCAATGGACGTTACCACCAAGTGCGTACAGATTTACGGCGGCTACGGTTACATCCGTGAGTACCCGATGGAGCGCATGATGCGTGACGCTAAGATCACCGAGATCTACGAGGGCACTTCTCAGGTTCAGAGAATGGTCATCGCTGGTCAGGTTCTGCGCTAAGAAAAGGAGGAAAACTGAACTATGAAGGCAATTGTTTGTGTAAAGCAGGTTCCGGATACCTCCGGCAAGGTTGCTGTTAATCCCGATGGCACCCTGAATCGTGCATCCATGCAGACCATCACCAACCCGGACGACCTGAACGCTGTAGAGGCTGCTCTGAAGCTGAAGGACGCTACCGGCTGCAAGGTCGTTGTTATTACCATGGGTCCTCCCCCGGCAGAGGGCATGCTGCGTGAGCTGATCGCTCGCGGTGCTGATGAAGGCGTTCTGGTTTCCGCTCGTGAGTTCGGCGGTTCCGATACCTTTGCTACTTCCCAGATCCTGGCTGCTGCTGTTAAGAAGGTTGGCCTGGAGAAGGACGACATCGTATTCTGCGGCCGTCAGGCTATCGACGGTGATACCGCTCAGGTTGGCTCTCAGATCGCTGAGAAGCTGGACATTCCGCAGGTTTCCTACGTTGCCGGTATCGAGAAGGATGGCGACAAGGTTGTTGTTAAGCGCATGCTCGAGGACGGCCACATGACCATCGAGACTCAGACCCCGTGCCTGCTGACCTGCATCAAGGAGCTGAACGGCCCGACGGCCCTCAGCGCCGGGACTGCTACGGCCGGTTTCCTACAACACCCTGAAGGACGATCCGCTGATCGATCCGACCACCATTGGTCTGAAGGGTTCTCCCACCAATATCTTCAAGTCTTTCACTCCCCCGCAGAAGGGTCAGGGCAAGATGCTCGAGGGCGCTGACAAGGCTACCTGTGAGACTCTGGCGGCTGAACTGCTGAAGAAGCATATTATCTGATTGAAAGGAGAACAGAACAATGGCTGATTTTAATAACACCAACCTCGCCGATTTTTCCGGCGTATGGGTATTCTGTGAGCAGCGCCAGGGCGAGCTGCAGCCGACCGTACTCGAGCTGATCTCTGAGGCACGCAAGCTGGCAGACGACATGGGCACTGAAGTTTGCGGCCTGCTGCTTGGCGGCAAGGGCGTAGGCGAGAAGATGGCAAAGGAACTGGGCGCTTACGGCGCTGACAAGGTTCTGGTTTGCGAGAGCGACCTGCTCGAGACCTACACCACCGATGCATACGCAAAGGTTCTGTGCGACACCGTTATGGCTAAGAAGCCGGAGATCCTGCTGATCGCCGCTACCAACATTGGCCGTGACCTCGGCCCGCGCTGCGCAGCTCGTCTGCACACCGGTCTGACCGCAGACTGCACCCACCTCGACGTAGACGTAGAGAAGTACGCTGCATTCCTGCAGGATGCTTCCACTCTGCCGCAGGCTCAGATCGATGCTCTGAACCGCGAGGACCGCAACCTGAAGATGACCCGTCCGGCATTCGGCGGTCACCTGATGGCTACCATTATCTGCCCGCGCTTCCGTCCGCAGATGGCTACCGTTCGTCCGGGCGTACTGAAGAAGGGCGAGTACAACGAAGCTAAGGCTAACGCAGTAGTTGTTGAGCCGGTAGCTTTCGAGCTGTCCGAGGCTGACATCAAGACCAAGGTTCTCGAGGTCGTTAAGGAAGCTAAGGAGCTGGTTGACCTGACCGGCGCTGAGGTAGTTGTATCTGTAGGCCGTGGTATCTCCAAGGACGTTGAGACCGGCATCAAGCTGGCTGAAGAGCTGGCTGGCCTGTTCGGCGGCGTTGTTGGCGGTTCCCGTGCTGCTATCGACTCCGGCTGGCTGTCTGCTGACCACCAGGTTGGTCAGACCGGCAAGACCGTACATCCGAAGCTGTACGTTGCTCTGGGCATTTCCGGTGCTATCCAGCATAAGGCTGGTATGCAGGATTCCGAGTGCATCGTAGCAGTTAACAAGTCTGATTCCGCTCCGATCTTCGACGTAGCTGACTACGGCATCTGCGGCGACCTGTTCAAGGTTGTTCCGATGATGATCGACGCAATTAAGGCTGCTAAGGCTGCTAAGTAATCAACTGAATATCGTTCAGATTTGATAGAAAAGCCTCTGTCCGATGGACAGAGGCTTTTTTGTGCTGTTTGGGTTCATTGTTCGGCGCCTACACTGGGATATTCAGGGTCGTGGTCGAGATAATATTCAATATGGTAAATCCCGTAATAATCGTTTACGATTTTGCGGACATCTTCGACGTATTGATTTGTGGATGTGTCGCTGTATACGCCACGCAGTGTTTTATACGGGTTTTGCTCGAAAGTGGTGATATAGTCCTTGGTTGCAGCCGGAAAATAAAGCGATTGCTTGTAATGACCCGGCATGTGTGCCCCTTTGGATGCTATAAATGCAACACACTCCTTGTCTGGCAGGTCGGACAGCCGGATTCCAGTCTGCATATATTCCGAAACCGGCGGCGTGTTTTTGATCGTTACAGCCATAATCGCAATGGTGGCGAACAACAGAACGAAAATTGCTTTGATTCGTGCGCTTAACATGGTATCACCGCCTTGTCTGATATATATTTTATTATACTGTAAATCGGTTTGTCCTGGAAGTATAAATTTAGAGAAAACGATACCGTATCAAACGATTTGCACAGACCACATCGTAGGGGAGCACAGTGTGCTCCCACGAAACGTAAAATAACACGGGCTTTGGGCGCACACTGTGCGCCCCTACGGTTACACGATTGCAAAGGATCCAGAAGGCATAATTGTTACGCTCATTATCCATTATCAATTCTCAATCCTGCACAAAAAAGAGGTACGATTCTTACGAATCGTACCTCTTTCGCTATCCAGATAAGGATTATTCGTCCTTATTTTCGTTTTCTGCCGGAGCCTTTGCGTCCTTATGCGTCAGTACCAGCTTGTCGTCGGCGGCATCGAGCGTTACGCTGTCGCCCTTCTTGATCTTGCCCTCGAGGGATTCCTCGGCAACAAGATCCTCGACCTCGTTGGTAACGGCGCGGCGCAGCGGGCGGGCACCGTAAACCGGATCAAAACCAGCCTTAGCCAGATGCTTCTTGGCGGCCTCGGTCCAATCCATGGTGATCTCCATATCCTGCATGCGGGCAGCAACCTTGCGGAGCATGCCGTCGGCAATCTGTGCAATCTCGTCCTCGTTCAGACGGTTGAACACGATGATGTCGTCGATACGGTTGAGGAACTCCGGACGAACCGCGGTCTTGAGTTCCGCCATAACGTCGGCCTTGATCTGCTCAAAGGTGCGCTCTGCAGCGTCCTCCGGCTTGCCGTCCGCAAAGCCGAGCGACTTGCGGCCGCTGCCGGTGATCTTCTGTGCGCCGATGTTGGACGTCATGATGATGATGGTATTCTTGAAGTCTACATGGCGGCCCTGACCGTCGGTCAGGATACCATCTTCAAGGATCTGCAGCAGGATGTTGAATACATCCGGGTGTGCCTTCTCGATCTCATCGAACAGGACAACCGAGTACGGATGACGGCGAACCTTCTCGGACAGCTGACCGCCTTCATCGTAGCCAACATATCCCGGAGGCGAACCGATCATACGCGAAACGGCGTGCTTCTCCATATATTCGGACATATCGATGCGGATCATGGCGTTTTCGTCACCGAACATGGCCTCGGCCAGTGCCTTGCTCAGCTCGGTCTTGCCGACACCGGTCGGGCCGAGGAACAGGAACGAACCGATCGGGCGCTTCGGGTCGCGCAGGCCGACACGGCTGCGGCGGATTGCCTTGGCAACTGCGGTTACAGCCTCGCTCTGACCGATGACACGCTGATGCAGCGTATCCTCGAGGTGCAGCAGACGCTGTCCCTCGTCCTCGGTCAGCTGAGCAACCGGAACACCGGTCCAGCCGGAGATAACGGCGGCAATATCGTCCTCGGTGACAGCACCGTGCGACTTGGTCTGCTGGTCAGCCCATTCCTTCTTGCGGGCCTCCATCGCTTCGCGCTTGGACTTCTCCTCGTCACGCAGCTTGGCGGCGTTCTCAAAGTCCTGACCTTTGACGGCCTCTTCCTTCTTCGCAGCGACGGCGGCAATTTCGTCCTCGAGCTGCTTCAAATCCGGCGGAGTGGTCAGGCTGGACAGGCGAACGCGGGAGCAGGCCTCATCAATTACGTCGATTGCCTTATCCGGCAGGTAACGGCCGGTTACATAGCGGACAGACAGCTTGACAGCGGCTTCAATAGCCTCGTCCGGAATCTTGATGCGGTGATGTGCTTCGTACTTGTCGCGCAGACCCTTCAAAATCTCAACGGCATCCTCGGCGGACGGCTCGTTGATCTGAACAGGCTGGAAACGACGCTCCAGAGCGGCATCCTTTTCGATGTTCTTGCGGTACTCGTCAAGCGTGGTTGCGCCGATGACCTGTACCTCGCCGCGGCTCAGTGCCGGCTTCAGGATATTCGCAGCATCCGCTGCACCCTCAGCCGCACCGGCGCCCATCAGCATGTGCATCTCATCGATGAACAGGATGGTGTCCTTCTTGGCGGTCAGCTCTTCGATGACCTTCTTGATGCGCTCCTCGAACTCGCCGCGGTACTTGGTGCCCGCGATCATGCCGGTCAGGTCGAGCGAGATCAGGCGCTTGCCCTTCAGGGTTTCCGGTACGTCGCCGGAAACAATCTTCTGAGCAAGGCCCTCGACAACGGCGGTCTTGCCGACACCCGGATCACCAATCAGCGCCGGGTTGTTCTTGGTGCGGCGGGACAAAATCTGGATGACACGCTGAATCTCCTTGGAGCGGCCGATAACCGGGTCCAGCTTGCCCTCCTTGGCAGCGGCTGTCAGGTCGCGGCCAAACTGGCTGAGCGCGTCCTTGCTGTCAGCGCCACCGTTTGCAGCAGTGCCAGGCTCGCCGGAAACGCTGTCCTGTACGCCGCCGAGCGCTTCATTCAGCTTCTCGACAAGGATCTGCGGGGTGATTTTCAGGTTAGCAAGAGCGGTCAGTGCCACATTCTGTCCTTCGCGCAGGATGCCGAGCAACAGATGTTCGGTGCCGACATAGCCGGTGCCCATCTCATTCGCGGACTGTACGGACAGCTCTACAATGCGCTTGGTGCGCGGCGTCATGCCCTGCGGCGCGGTGGAATCCGGGGTGCCGCGGCCGGACAGCTCCTCGATCTGATGAACGAGAGCTTCGTCGGTCACGCCTGCGGCAGTGAGTGCCTTGGCGGCCGGGCCGCCGCCCTCACGCAGCAGGCCGAGCAGCAGGTGCTCCGAGCCGATGTAGCTGTGGCCGAACGAAGCGGCCGCTTCCTGTGCAAGCGTCAGTGCCTGACGGGCACGCTCGGTAAAACGGTTTTGATAGAACATAAATAACACTCCTTTCAGAGTAGGAAAAATTCAAAATAATTGAGAATTGATAATGGAGAATTGAGAATTATGGAGCGGCACGAAGTGCCGAATTTAATACGCGCGTAGCGCGCACCGTCATTTTCCATTGTCCATTTTCAATTCTCCATTTAATTCTGCGGGTGAATACCGGAGGTATTCGCGCGCAGAATTTCCGCACGCTTCTTATCGCGGTCCTGCGGTGCGCCGGTCAGCATTGCCGGACGGATGTGCTCCTCCAGTTCGTACAGCTTCTGCGCGTCCATGCCGGACAAGAAGCCCATCTGCAGACCGATCAGCACATCGGAAATGCACTGTACGGCTTCGCTCGTGTCGATGAGGTAGGCGCTCTTCATCGTGCCTGCTGCGCGGTAAATGCGGTCGCGCAGTGCGGGTTCATTCTGGCTGCGTACCTGCTCGCGCGCTTTCTTCTCTGCATCGATGATGGTGGTTGCCGTTTCTACCAGCTTGTCGGTCAGCTCTGCGGCAGATAGAAGTCCGCCGACCGCCTGCGAGCCTTCGCCGTAGGTGCCACGAACGGCACAGCCGCGGCTGCCTGCGTAGCCAATGATGCGGTCCATCTGCTCGGTTGCGGTCAGCATCGGCAGATGCAGCATGATGGAGGCGCGGAGACCGGTGCCGATATTAGTCGGGCAGGCGGTCAGATAGCCGAGACGCTCGTCATACGCGAACGGCAGCGCCGCTTCGATGAGCGAAGCTACACGGTTTGCGGTTTCGAGACATTCCTTCGGGCAAAGGCCGGTGCCGATGACCTGCAAACGCAGATGATCTTCCTCGCCGATCATGATGGACACGCCGCCGTCCTTGGAGACGATCAGCCAGCCGCCGTTCTGCGCCAGCTCGGGGGAGATCAGGTGTTCCTCGACCAGCTGAGAGGCTTCAGTCGAACGGGGGATGATCTGCTTCTTGTCAAACTCCGGACCGATGGTCGGGTTTTCTTTCAGTGCAGCGAATATCTTGTCAGCAATTTCACTGTGCTGCTGTTCGGTCAGACGGAACGGATAACCTTTAATATTTCGTGCCAGGCGTACGCGGCTGGACGCTGCCAGACCGGTAAAGCCGCCGTGAATCTCAAACATACTCATTTCTGTTCGCCCTCCATTCTGCGGATCTCATCGCGCAGGCTTGCTGCGCGCTCGTAATCTTCGCTTTCAACTGCCGCCTTCAGCTGTGCCTTGAGGTCAGCCACCGGGTCAGCCTTGGGCTGTTCGGGTGCCGCCGGTGCCGTGCCGATATGACGCGTTGCACCGTGAATCTTCTGTACATACGGATTGAGAATATCCGCAAACGTGGCGTAGCAGTCCGGGCAGCCGACGCGGCCGGTGCGGCGCAGCTCGCTTTCGGTCATGGTCGCAGCGCTCGGTGCCGAGCATGGTAGCGGTCGGAGCCGCTTCGCCCAGCATGTCATTCCACAGGCTGCCAAAGCCGCCGCCGAGGAACGAATGGAACGGATCGCTCCAGAAGTGGTTCATCGACTGAAATGCGTTTTCAAACGCACCGCCGAGGTTTTCCTTCTGTGCACATTCCGGACACAGGTGCATCTCACGGGTGACACCGTTTACGGTTTCCTTATAATACATGGTAGCTTCATTCTTGCCGCATTTTTCGCATTTCATAAGTCAAAACTCCTCTCCAAGAGATTCTATACTATTATATAAGATAAATTGGTTTGCTTTTTCATTTTCATTCAAATCCAGCTTTGCCGGATTTGAATACCGCTGCCCGCGCCGTGGCGGCGCGTCCTCGTTCGCTGTGCGAACGAGAGGGGGTTATCCGAAAAAGTTTCTTCGGAACTTTTTCGGTATCTAAGGGGGACAGCGTCCCCCTTAGACTGTCGCAACGCCCATCACTGCGCATCGGAAAATCGCGGAACGCAGTCTGTCGCGGTCGGTCTTATCAACCTCCGCCAGCGCACCGTCCGAGCAAGCGGACAGCAGCAGCTGACCTTCGCGCTGGGTAAGCAGCTCAGCGGAAACGAGTGCGCGTGTCAGACGCGCCGCGTCGTTCTGGCTCAGCCGTCCGCCGATACCGCGTGCCGCTTCGAGCAGCGTGCGCTGCTTGTCATCCAGCAGACGGATAATGCGGATGAAACCGCCGCCGCCGCGCTGGCTCTCAACCAGATAACCATGCTCCGGTGTGAAGCGGGTCTCTATCACATAATTGATTTGACTCGGTACGCACGAAAACCGGTCAGCAAGGCTTTTGCGCTGCAGCTCAGCAACGCCGCCGCCGTCTGACAGCATCTCACCGATGAAGTCGGCAATCACATCGGACATTTTCATGGTGTTTCACTTCCTTCCGGGGAAGGCACTCACTCATCTGACCTTCCCTGATCATTGTCTATATTGTATATCCGGGGGCGTCTAAAATCAAGAGAAAAATTTGACCATTTCTGACTATTAAAGTGAGGTAGATAAGGCTAACCATGAGTTTTCTCGCTATATCGCTTTGAATCACGATTTTTCTCGATTTTTCATAAACTGACCCAAATTGTGTACTATGATAAAAGTTACCAAAGACTAACCGCTTGTTTTTGTTGCTTTTTTTAAATCTTGTGGTAAAATGATAATTGTAAAATACATTTGGAGGTGCAATACCAATGGCATATGTTATCGGTGGCGGCTGCATTATGTGCGGCTCTTGCGCTGGCGAGTGCCCGGTTGGCGCTATCGCTGAGGGCGACGGCAAGTACGAGATCAACGCTGACGCATGTGTAGATTGCGGTACCTGCGCAGGTTCCTGCCCGGTAGGCGCTATCTCTCAGGGCTAATTCCTGAACACATATAAAGCGAAGTACAAAACCCTGTTCCGTTCGGAATGGGGTTTTTACTTTTGCCTAAAACAGCAGAGCGGTCGGGCATTCTTGGCACCGAATGGCTGGGGTACGCGGACTGCGTAAGCGTGTTCGCCCTTTTCCGGGCGGCACCTTTTTCTGCACCGGCTGAGCGGGGTATTTGAACCGCGCAGGCGGTTCACCCTAACGGGCGGAGAGTTTTTCGCTGAACCTCAGCAGGGAATTGCGCTCTGCGGAGCGCGGGAGAGTGCGGCGCCCGCCGCGGGGGCAAAAAGGAAGGGACACCTGCGGTTTCCCTTCCTCTTTGAACTCCTACCTTTCCCTTATTAGATAGTCTGGCGCAGATTGCCGACATGTGACCGCTTCGAAAAGAGGAGTACGGCAGAGGATTTTTTCTACCATGTCTTTCGTAACCTGTTCGCAGCGCCAGACAGCATACTGCTACACAGGTGGTTTACTCTACGCAGGGGCAACATAACAGTGTTGCCCGACTCGCTGGCACGTTATGCCGGAAGGCACCTGCGAATTTAGGTGTCATTACAATTTATCTTCACAGGCCCTGTCTATCATAACGCGCTCACGAATTGTGCGGCACTGTCATGCCGCACCCAGCGAAGACTAACCCGCCTGTGTAGCAGTACGGTATCTGTGAACTGCGAAAAGGCGGAGAAAGTCATGTAAGAGTAACCCGACTGCCGTTCCCCCATTTCGGAGCGGTCGCCGGTCTCTGGTCTGCGCCAGACCCTCTAAGGGAAAGGGGAGATTCACAAGAGGGTGGAAACCGCAGGTGTCTACCCTCTTGTGCGCCCGCGCGGCGTTAGCGCACATTTCGTTCGCTTCTCAAGCGGCGACTATATATAATAGGAATGGGCGAAGAAAAAAACACTTGAAATTTCCGTGCAATATGATATAATAGAAAAGCTAAAATTTCAATGCCTTGCAAGCTTATGCTCGCAAGGCGTTCTTTTTTTGCCTTGCGGCATAGACGGGGCAGAAAAAACAGTGTTCAAAACCAAGTTAGACGAATTAGGCTTCCTGCTGGCGTACCCGCTGCAGATCTTTGTGGTCGGTCCGTTCTGCCGATTTGTATTTTACGGACGCATGGGCGCGCGCACGCATATCTTCGCAGAGGGACAACAGGCGATTTCGGAAGGATCTGCTGGATAATGTCAGGAAATAGGGGAATTGGCAGAATGCACATAGGATTGGCGATAAATTTGGTAATTTCGTTCAAAATCACGGAGCAAAAATTGAAATCTTAGCTGGTTCTTTGCGCGAAAAAGAGTATAATATTCTATGCAAAAGGTTATCACATTAAGAAAGGGTGGGAACAATGTCATATGACTTTCTGTTGACGATTGCGATCATCATGTTGTTCACAAAGGTATTCGGCCTTACTTCGGAGCGCGTGCATATGCCGCAGGTTGTCGGCGCACTGATTGCCGGTGTGCTGGTTGGCCCGAGCTGCCTCGGCTGGGTAGGCGAGACCGATTTTCTGGTAAAGGCCGCTGAGATCGGTGTAATCATCCTGATGTTTAACGCAGGTATGGATACTGATCTGGACGAGCTGAAAACCACCGGTTTTGCGTCCTTCATTATCGCGCTGATCGGTGTTATCGTGCCGCTGATCGGTGGTGCTGCATGCTATCTGGCGTTCGACAATGATCCGACCGACTCGATGAACATGCTGAAGGCTGCTTTCATCGGTGTCGTTCTGACCGCTACCTCGGTTTCGATCACCGTCGAGACCCTGCGTGAGATGGGCAAGCTGAAAAGTAAAGTCGGTACAGCAATCCTCGGCGCGGCTGTAATCGACGATATCCTCGGTATCGTGGTGCTGACCATTCTGACCGCACTGACTGACCCGTCGGTAAAGCCGATTCTGGTACTCGGCCGCATCGTTGCGTTCTTCGGTTTCGTACTGGTTGTTGGTCTCGTTATGTACCGCGTATTCCTCAAGATGGAGGAGAAGTGGCATCGTCATCGCCGTATTGCAATCTATGCGGTAGCATTCGCATTCCTGATGAGCTATGTTGCAGAGCGTTACTTCGGTATTGCAGATATCACCGGTGCATACTTCGCAGGCATCGTAATGTGCCGTCTGTCCTCTGCGCGTGACTACGTTGCAAGCAAGACCAACGTGCTCGGCTATATGCTGTTCTCTCCGCTGTTCTTCGCTTCCATCGGTATTAAGACCAACCTGGAAGGTCTGACCAGCACCATGGCGATCTTCGCAGTGGTACTGACCATCGTTGCAATCCTGACCAAGATCATCGGCTGTGGCATTGGTGCCCGCATCATGGGCTTCCATACCTATGATGCATTCTCTATTGGTCTGGGCATGGTATCCCGCGGTGAGGTTGCGCTGATCGTAGCACAGAAGGGCGAGCAGGCCGGTCTGATCGACCCGCACATGTTCCCGCCGATTGTACTGGTCGTTATCGTTACTACGCTGGTAACGCCGATTCTGCTCAAGCTCGGCATGAGCAAGCAGACCCCGGCAAACACGGAGTTCAATGCACAGGAAAAGGTGCAGATGCCCAAGGTAAGCCAGCACTAAAAAATTGAAAATTGAGGATGGAGAATGGAAAATGCTCCATCCGAAGAAAAACAACGTCCTGTATTGTGAGCAGGACGTTGTTTTTGTATTTGCTAAATTGCAGGGCGGGGCACTCCGGAGTGGCTTCTCTTGCGACTTCGCCGCAATTCACCTTCTGGGGCACCCCGCCCTGCATGTTATCGTCAGCATATTCGCCCTTGCGATATTGAAGCCTTGCGGCAAGTATGCTATAATAGTAGCGTTTAATACTATCTCTTAATGGAGGAAACAACATGAAAGCAACGAAGCTCCTGCCGATTCTGGCGGTCGTGCTGTGTGTTCCGGGGATTGCGCTGCGCGCGCTGCACCTGCTGAACGGTTTTGACGTAAGCACCGGCTTGCCGACGGCAGGCGATAAATGGATCTGGTTCGTAATCGCGCTGTTCGCTATCAGTGCAATTGTATATGCTGTGCTGGCGCTGCCGCTTAAGACGCGCAATAAGGTGCCGTTTGAGCAGCTGCTCGGCACGAAAGAGACGCTGTTCCGCATGGCGGCTGTCGTTGCGGGACTGATTGTAGCGGCGGGCAGTCTGGGTTACCTGTATCTGACCATCACCACGGCAGAGCAGGACGTGGCTGCATGGGCGCGCGTTCTGGAGATCGTCTACGCAATCATGGGCGTGCTGACCGGCGGCTGCATGATCGGTCTGGCCAAGGCACAGGGCGTACCGATGACGGAAAAGAGCGCTGCAATGACGCTCGTACCGCTGTTCTGGAGCTGCCTGCATCTGCTGGTCAACTACCGCATGACCTGCACCGATCCGAAGCTGGCGTCGTTTGGCTTTGGACTGGTAGCGGATGTGATGCTCGTTCTGGCGTTTTATGAGCTGGCGCGTCTGCTGTTTGGCAAGCCGGCGCCGGCTATACTGGCGTTCTTTGCCGCAGTGGCGGTCACCATGTCGGTGTCGGATATCGGCGGCTACGGTCTGGCTATGCTGATGGGCATTCCGTCCATGTGGTCGATCAAAATGGTGCTGCGCGGCATTCTGGCTGCAGCAGCGTGCGTTATGCTGGCTGCTGAGCTGTTCTGCCTGTGCCGCTCGGACGCAGCGCAGACGGCAGCCGAGGATTAACAGGGGAGGACACCGAAATGCTGTTTGTATGCTATCCCAAATGCTCGACCTGCCAGAAGGCGAAGACGTGGCTGCAGGAGCGCGGCGTGGCGTTTGACGAGCGTGATATCAAGCAGGACAATCCGACCGAGCAGGAGCTGCGTGCGTGGCACGAAAAGAGCGGTCTGCCGCTTAAGCGGTTCTTTAACACGAGCGGCTTGCAGTATAAGGCGCTGGGGCTCAAGGACAAGCTGCCGGCTATGACCGAGGACGAGCAGTATGCGCTGCTCGCGACCGACGGCATGCTGGTCAAGCGCCCGCTGCTCATCGGAGAGGACTTTGCTCTTCCGGGTTTTAAGGTAAAAGAATGGGAAGAGCGGCTGTAACAGCCGTTCTTCTTGTAAAAAGCTGTTGACAAGCAGGAGAAATTCCTGTATAATAAATCTTGCTTATCGGGCAAGATACGGAACGGTATCGAAGTGGTCATAACGAGGCGGTCTTGAAAACCGTTTGTCCGAAAGGGCGCGTGGGTTCGAATCCCACCCGTTCCGCCAATCACGAGATTGCGCGCGGAGGGTTCGATCGAGGATAACTCCGCGTACAACTCAATACCTTGACATGGAGACATACCCAAGCTGGTGAAGGGGCTCCCCTGCTAAGGGAGTAGGTCGAGAAATCGGCGCGAGAGTTCAAATCTCTCTGTCTCCGCCATGAAAGCTGCACTTTTTGTTGCGAAAAGTGCAGCTTTTCTGCATTTATAGATAGAAAACGATAACTTTTAGAACGACTTAATTTTTCTTGACAGCAATCGTGACAGCAACGGGCTAATTTACGGCTTCCAGACTGGAGATCAGCTCCTCCATACGGGCGGCGCTGCTGCGCTGCATTTGATCGCTGACATGAGCGTAGGTTTTCAGTGTGAACGCAGCGGTACTGTGACCTAAATTTGTCTGTACGGTTTTAATATCATCGCCGTTTTCCAGCGAAATCGTAGCGAATGAGTGGCGCAGAGAATGGAACGTGTAATCGCCCATACCGCAGGAACGCAGCAGACGCTTGAGGTGCTTGTACACGGTCTGGTGGTTGAGTGCGCGGCCAAATTCATTGGTGAAAACCAGATCGAACGGATTGTTCCACAGCGGTCCGGCGGCTAAACGCTGACGCTGCTGCTTGGTGCGCTGCTTCTGAAGCGTAAGCATAGCCGTTTCCGCCAGAATAATACGCCGCTGCTTGTTCTCTTTCGGGTCAATGAGCGTATAGCTGTAATCACCTTTCTTGCATTTCTGCTGGAGCTGCTTGCGTACAACAAGGCTGTTCCGGTCCCAGTCAATGTCAGCCCAGCGCAAGCCGAGAATTTCGGATTGGCGCATACCGGAGAAAATATCGAGGAAGAACAGATAATAGAATTCATCCTTGCGGATCAGATCGAGAAACTGATTCAGCTCGGCAGAGGTGATCGCTTTGGCGCGGGTTTGCGTTACACGCGGCAGAGAGCAGAAGTCAGCAACATTGCGCTGTAAGATCTCATCGCGCTGTGCGGCGGTCAACAGGGCGTGCAGCGTGCCGAATACGGTGTGTACAGTCTTGGGGGCAAGTCCTTTACCGCCTGCCCATAAAGACGAAGCAAAGCGCTGTACCTCGCGGTGGGTGAGGTCGGTTAAACGGCGGGAACCCAGTGCGGGAAGAATATGCAGCCGAAGATTTTTCTCGTAACTGCGCTGTGTGGAATCGGTCAGCGTGGCAACGTGAGTTGTCATGTATTCTGCGGCATATTCGGCTACCGTGATTTTACGCGGTTCCTGAAAGGTGCCGTTGTCAATACTGGAGGTTGCAGCACGCAGTTTCTCTGCGACCTCTTTCTGCGTTTTGCCGTAAATGGTATGACGACGCAGCTTGCCGGTTTTCGGATCATAGTCGGACACATACTGACCCTGCCAACGGCCGTCTTTCCGCTTGGTAATAGAGCCGCTTCCGGCTTCACGCTTTTTATTTTTTCGTGCCATAAGTAAAAGAATACTCCTTTCCGGCACATACAGTTCGATTGTATGTAAATAGTATAGCATAGGTATGCAAGTTTTGCACAAGCTGAGGATAAATGCTGTGCGTGAGATAAGCAGAGGGTAAGGTTTTAGACCTTGCCCTCTGCTGCATATTCAGGCGCTTTTCTTGGCGGCATCCTCTTTGAGCCATTGCATCAGCGCATCGTGCGTTACAAGCAGGCGGCGGCCTATTTTGAGTGTTGGGAAATCCTCGCGGTGAAAGAGCGCATAGGCAGCGCTACGGCTTATGCCGAGCAGTTCAGCCAGATCACGGGCGGATAAGGTGATACATTTTACTTGTGCTGCCATAGAATCAGACCTCCGTATTGCCTAAGTACTGCTGCATGAGCGACCGGACCGTGATAATACGGCCAAGCGGCAGTTCGAGTGGAATAGGAAGACCGGGTGCAATCTCTCTGAGGTGGTTCAGCGCATCGTGCTGTGCGTCTAAGTAAGAGCAGTGTGAGATTTGACGTTTAGGAGAGCAGATGTACTTCCGGAAACATTCGTTTGCCTGATCCCAGTTGTAGGCGATCATAACGGCATTGCTGCCCTTGAGAACATAGTAGCGGCCATTTTTGCTTTTGTAGTTATTTTTATGCTTACCCATAATTTGTTTCTCCTTATTGGTTCGATAGTTTAATGCCGATGTACCCATTGTGGGTCTTGTCACCGATCCGTATTTTTTTCGGCTTGACTTTATTCGCAAGCTGGCTGCGCAATATGCGCGAAAAGCGTGTTCGATCAGTTATGATCGGCAAGTCGTGTCCCACGCAATAGGCGGTGCAGGCTTCGTGCAGGTCTTGCGTAGAGGTAAAGCTGTTATCGTCGGTCAGGATACAGCAATCATTCAAAAATGCAGTGATATTCTGGTTTTCGGACATAGGCGATGCATAGGACTGGGATAACAGTTGATCGACTAAAGCCTGTCCTGCAAAAATGTACTTGTCCGCAAGCAGACGGTGATATGCGTGGATTGCGCGGAGAAAGATGCCGTCCCGCTCGGCGAGGATTTTCTGCGTGAGTAGATGATCCTGCTGTTCCGTAGGGATAGAGAACCGAAAAGGTATCACCACCATGCGGGATAACAGCGCCGTATCTTCTTCGGCCATCCGAATCGGAAAGTTCGATGCGAACACGAGATTGATCGCTGGTGCCATGGTTGCAAGCGGCTTATACTTTTCCTCCACTGTCATAAGATCGCGTCCTGTGATCTGTTTGAGCGTTGCAACGGCCTGTGCCGAGAGCGTACGATTAGGAAGATCACCGCAGATATTGAGCTTCTTTTCAATCAGGGCTGCACCGGAAAAACGATCACCAAGACGGTAAAGATCAAGTGTGCTCACAGCTTCGGGATTGAACATAGAGCGCAGCAACTCAAGCAGCACGCTTTTGCCGCTGTTGCTGACACCTTGCAGCAGGAAGAATACCTTGCCATCGGTATCACAGGCAAAAATATAGCCGAGCATTTGCCAGATACGCATTTGCAGAGCGTAATCATTGCCGGTGATAAAACCTATGAAATTGTCAAAGTGCGGCGTACCATGGCACAGAGTAGGCAGCGATACATTCAGACAATGCGTGAAAAAGCAGGCAGGAGTATGTGGTGATATGGTGTTCGATACCATATCATAGATACCGTTCTGGATGCAGAGCAGCGAATGGTTGCCTGGTGGTTCAGCAAGCAGCTTGGAATTGCTGAGCAGGAAGACTTCGATGTCCTCGAAAACCCGCTTGCTGCTGTGTTTTTCAATGTCGGCAGTACAGAGCGCGCGCATTAGGCGGCGTAGCTCACCAGTCTGCAACAGGTGATACCAGCCGTTCGCATACCAGTAAATGTGCTCTTGGTAGATGCGGATTTTTCCAGTTGCGGCAATGTGGTTGGCGATAGTCGCGGCATTGGCCGCTTTGGGACGCTCTATTACAGGTGGAGAAACGGCTGTTTCTGTTGGCGCAGGCTGATTCTGTGGAATCGAAACTGCTGCCTGCTGTGCAGGTGCACAGGAAACCGGTGCCAGAGCGGGAACGGATATAGCCTTCTCGGGACTGTCTATATTGTTGGCACACTCCTGTTGTGATATAGTAATATCAGAGGAATTGGAACAAAATGCAGACAGGACATTGTTCATCACATCTTCTGGCGATGCTGTCGGTGAATCAGCGGGTATTGCTTTGTTGCTTCCGAAGTAGATCGCATCAAAGAGGATAGGAATAGCATATCCGTTTTTGTCCAGTGGGTAATTGTTTGATGTCGTAGGAATACCTCCTTGTTTTTGTACTTGTGAGGCCTCGATGACATAATACACTAAGTAGTAAAATCACTCTATTCTCATATATATCATATGAGCGTGTATTTTGAACAGTTTCTGTTTTCTGTGGTTGATACACACGATTTCCAATAAATATACCTTGCGTACTATTTACTTGCCGCAAGTACTCTGGATGCGTTGCTGTATATGACAGCGTTCCCTGCGTCACATATTGTATTCGCTCTAGTCTCTCAAGTACAGACATCTTTTCCAACTTGAATCTGCTATTAGCTTTGAAATATCCATAACTACTCTCATATATAGCTGCAATCTCTTCTGCTAACAAAATCTGTGTCGCAAGACTACGGTACCCATTCTCTTTAAGCCCAGATGGTTTTTTCGGTTTGAGTTCTCCATTTAACAAAAGCCATTCTTGATTATTATAAACAAATCTAGCCATTGCTTCTACCGAATTATTAAGTTCCTCTCGTCGCACCAAAATCGGTAAATACTCTGAATTCAGCGTACATTCTTGTCCATCTACTAATATAAGCGTAATAGACAACTCCGCAAACCCATAACAATCTAGAAAAATTCGTCTATTGCTTATCCCTCGACTAGGAAAATAAATTCGTCCATTATTGTAAACAGAGGACTCAAGCACATCATTGACATATACACGAACATCAGCAATTCGGTTCAAATCTTCACAATTCAATCGCATTTCATAACTTAAATCAGCGAAAATTTTATTGTTATTGCCCGTAGAATTCTCTATAATATGCTCTAGTCCAGCTTGGCGATTATCTATCCACCTACAAACTTACCCCCAGAGAACTTGCAATGAAAATTATCCTGGATGTGATCGAGAATACCGGAATTACAGCCACCGCAGGTATTGGTACGAATCTTTATTTATGTAAAGTCGCAATGGATATCTTGGCAAAACATATCCCTGCGGATGAGAACGGCGTGCGCATCGCAGAGCTGGATGAGATGACCTACCGTCAAACCATGTGGTCGCACCAGCCACTCACCGATTTCTGGCGGGTTGGACGTGGATACGCCAAGAAGTTAGAGGCACACGGAATGTTTACCATGGGCGATGTTGCGCGAATGTCGGTATGCAATGAGGATCTTCTTTACCAGCTCTTTGGGAAAAACGCTGAGTTGTTGATTGACCATTCGTGGGGCTGGGAACCCTGTACCATCCAAGCGGTTAAGGCATATCATCCCAGTGAAAACAGCCTTGGTTCCGGTCAGGTTCTGCATTGCCCGTATTCCGCAGAAAGGGCTCGGTTGGTGCTGAGAGAAATGGCAGAGCAACTGGCACTGGATTTGGTGAGTAAGAAGCTGATGACCGACCAGATTGTTCTGACGGTCGGCTATGACATTGAGAACCTAACTGATCCGGCACGGCGAAATCGTTATCATGGCCCAATAGTCAAGGATCACTATGGCCGCGAGGTTCCAAAGCACGCCCATGGAACCGAGCGCCTGAACGATTATACCTCCTCTACAAAGAAAATCATGGGGGCAGCTACAGCGCTCTTTGATCGTATTGTGAATACCGACCTCATGGTGCGGCGACTTAACATCGTTGCGGGTCGGGTGATTTCAGAGAGTGAGGCGATGACCAGAGAGGGCGAATTTGAGCAGATGGATCTGTTCACCGATTATGCTGCCGTTGAGGCTCGTCGAAAACAAGAGCAAGCAGAACTGGATTGGGAGCGAAAATGCAGGAGGTTATGCTCACTATTAAGAAGATGGTGCCCATACGAACTATGAATTATCGGCGCATAGACCGCACGGTTGCAGGACATATTCGACCCATCCGTTACATCTGTACCCTCAGTCTGTGAGGGGGAACATCGTATAGGAGAAGGCGGCAGCGGGATGAATCTGCTGTGGCTGCAGATAAACTTTGCGTGCTTCCAAGCTGAGGAGTTTACACTGAATTTGGGATGGCCGCTATGCCCGTGTCAGCCTGCCCAGTGGAAACTTCAGCAGCACACACGCTTCTGTAACGGCTGTGTCGGCTGACAGAAGCGTGGAATGGGCTGGAACTTTAATCAGTTTTTGTGGATACAGTGGTCAAAACATCCATAGACTCCCTTGAGCCGCTGGCGGCTCAAGGGAGTTTTTTACGATAAATTCAGATTCCTCGATAAATCTCGGTTTGCCCTTGCATAAAGGAAAAAATAAATGTATAATTATTAGACACTTGATTGTGAGGAGTGCAGAGAAGAATGTCCATTGAAACGTCGAAAAAGAAAAAAGGCATCCAGATGCCCCACACGTACATTATTCTGTTTCTGATCGTGTTGGTTGTCTGCCTGCTGACCTACGTGATTCCTGCCGGCCAGTTTGAGCGCCAGGAGGATGCCAGCGGCCGTATGCTGATTGTACCGGGTACATACACTCAGGTGGAATCGTCACCGGTTTCACCGCTGGAAATCCCCATGGCTTTTGTGAGAACTCTGGGCAGCTCCAGCGTAAACGAGATCATCTTCTTTATTTTCATCATCGGCGGCGCCTTTGAGCTGATTATGCAGACAGGGATGATCACCGCCTTTTGTGCCAAGCTGGGCAAGATGTTTGCGGGAAAAGAAAAGCTGCTCATCCCCATCTTCATTACGGTCTTTGCCGTAGGCGGCTTCACCATGGGAATGTCTGTGGAGGTTCTGGTGTTTGTGCCTATTGGGATTGCAGTGGCCAAGGCAGTGGGCTATGATACCATCACAGGTACAGCCATGATCGCCATGGGCTCCATCGTGGGCTTTACGGCGGGCATCTATAATCCCTTTAATGTGGGTGTGGCTCAGTCCATCGCGGGTGTGACTCCCATGTTCTCCGGAGCCTGGTATCGCTGGATTATCCTGGTGGCGTTTATTGTTGTGACCAGCCTGTATATTATTCATTACGCGGAGAAGGTAAAGAAGAATCCCTCCAAGAACCTGATGGGGAACGAGGATTCCAACCTGGAGGATGTGGATGTATCTGCGATTGAAGTGACCGGACGGCACAAGCTGATCCTTCTGGCCGTTGTCATCGCGTTGGCCGTTTTGATTTACGGCGTGGCCTACTTGGGATGGTTTATCACCGAAATGGCTACTTTGTTTTTGGTGCTGGGTGTGGTATGCGGTATTCTGGCCGGGTTCAGCGGCAACAAGATCTGCGATCTGTATGTGCAGGGCATGGCCAATATCACCTTCGGTGCGCTGATTGTGGGAGTGGCCGGTACGATCAATACCGTTATGGTGGACGGCATGATCATTGATACCATTATCAATGCCTTGGCCAATGCGATTGTGGCACTGCCCAGCTCGGTAAAGATCATCGGTATGTTCCTGGTGCAGACCATCATCAACCTGCCCATCAACTCTGGTACGGGCCAGGCGGCAGCCACCATGCCGATCATGGCGCCTGTGGGCGATCTGGTGGGCCTGACCCGCCAGAGCACTGTGCTGGCCTTCCAGCTGGGTGACGGCCTGACCAATGCCATCTTCCCCACTTCGTCCACCATGCTGGGATTTTTGGCTGCGTCCAAGATTCCCTATTCCGTGTGGCTGAAGTACGTCATTAAGCTGGTGATTTTGCTCAGCCTGGTTTCTATGGCCTTCTTGGCTTTGGCTGTGGTGATCGGTTACTGATCCGTTTAGAGCTGGCCGCCGCAACTGCATGGCGCGACGGCAGGATATTATAGATTTCAAAGATATGGGATGGGACATGCTATGGAAGAAATTCAGAAGCAAATTGCGAATATCGTTTCAGAGCTGATGCCGCAGCTGTGCGCGCTGAGCGACGAAATTTTTGATTACGCCGAGCCGGGCTATGAGGAGTACCGCTCCTCAGCTGCGCTGACAAAGTGGCTGCGAGCCCACGATTTTGAAGTAACCATTCCCTACGCCGGGCTGGATACGGCTTTTTGTGCCGTGTACCGCCACAAGGGAGGGCGGGCTGCCGGAGGGCGCGCAGTAGGATTTTTAGGGGAATATGATGCGCTGCGGGGCCAGGGACATGGCTGCGCCCACCATATGCAGACCCCTGCCATGATCGGCGCGGCAATGGCCCTGCGGGGAGTGCTGGAGTCTTCGGACCAGCCCTTTGAGATCCATGTGATCGGGACGCCCAGCGAGGAGTCGCTGGACGGAGGCAAAAACGAGATGGCCGCCCACGGCGGGTTTGACCATATTGATGTGGCCTTCATGGTGCACGGCAGCACATTGACCCAGCTGGAGACGCCCTCTCTGGCTCTGATCGAGATGGATGTGGAATTTCACGGCAAAACCGCCCACGCGGGTATTGCGCCTTATGCTGGGCGCAGCGCAGTGGATGCGGTGACCATGCTGCAGACAGGGCTTGGGCTCATGCGCAATCACCTCAAGGATTCCAGCCGGGTGAGCAATATTGTGCTGGCTGGGGGGACGGCAGTCAACTCCGTGCCCGATTTTGCCAAGGTTAAGGTAGAGATCCGCCACTCCTCCATGGCGTATCTGGAGAGCGTGGAGCAGTGGACCCGGGAGATTGCCCAGGCTGCTGCCATGGCTACCCAGACACAGGTACAAATTACCCCTGTGGCGCATATTTACAACACCACCATCAATGATGCCATGGGTGCGCTGCTGATGGAGTGTGCAGAAAAATTTGCGTGTGACGGAATTGCTCCGCCCCGGAAGGACTGCGGTTCTACCGATTTCGGCGCGGTGACCCACCGGCTGCCCAGCTGCTGCCTGCGGGTAAAGACCATCGAGACAGATGATCCTCCTCACACGGACGCATGGGTAAAGACCGGGAAAGAGGCGCGGGCTCATCAGGGCATCTATGACGGTGCTGTGTGCTGTGCACTGGCTGCCTTCCGCCTTGTGACGGATGAGGCTGCCTGGCAGGATGTGTACCAGTGTTTCCTTGCGCACCAAAAGGAGAATTGAGGAATGGAAGAACTCTCACGGGAATGCCTGATGGAGACACTGGATGTGTTTTCCGGGCTGAAGCGCATCGGCGGTTCGGAAGATGAGCACCGTGCCTGCGGCTATCTGATCAAGAAGCTGCAGGAATGGGGCATTCCATGCCGCGTGTATGAGTGTGACGGATATGTCTCCACTCCTATAGAAGCGTCAGTTACTGTAGAGGGGATGGATCAGACCTTTGAAGCCCTTCCCCGTTCCTTCTCCGCCCATTGTCCGGACGGAGTGACCGCTCCCTTGTTTTATGATGTCCATGCCCACGACCAGCTGAAGCCCAGACAGGAGCAGGATTGGTACGCGGGGGCGCGGGGCTGCATCGTGATTGGGGACAATTTTTATGAGGACTATGTTCAAAAGCTGCGGGGATACGGTGTAAAGGGCCTGATCCATCTGTGGACCAGCGAGGAGCCTGTGCTTCACTACGAGACGGTCAGCCCTGTGTGGGGCACCGCGGAGCCTGAAAACGGAAAAACCTATCCTGATTTTCCGGTGGTGGGCCTGAGAAGCTGTGACAGAGAATCCATACTGCCCTTGCTGACGCCTGGAGCCTGCAGCCGTACCGCGACGGTGCGCAGCGTACTGCAGTGTGGATGTGTGCGTCTTCAGATCCCTGTAGCCGAGCTGGCCGGTGAAACGCCGGAGTATGTGCTGGTGGGCAGCCACTATGACTCCTGGGATTATGGTGTGACGGATAATGCCACCGGGAATGCTGCTGTGTTGGAACTGGCACGGGTACTGTCCCAGAAGCAGCTGCGGCGGGGTGTCAAAATCGCGTGGTGGCCGGCCCACTCCAACGGACGGTATGCCGGGAGCACTTGGTACTGCGATGAGCAGTTTGAGGACCTGGATGCCCGTTGTGTGGCGCTGGTCAACATGGACTCTCCCGGCTGTATGGGAGCGCAGGAGATCGGGTTTTCCACGTCCGGTGTGGCAGGGGATACCCTTGGGGATATCCTGCGTCGGTGCACCGGGCAGGCTGAGGTGGTGATCCGCCCGCTGGGGCGGGGATCAGACCTGTCATTTTTCGGGCCGCGCATTCCCATCCAGGTGTCCTTTGACTTTTATCAGGCGCCGCCCAACCGTGGCCGCTGGCACTGTGCAGGCAGCGGCGGAGGCTGGTGGTGGCATTCCGTGGAGGATACCATGGATAAGGTGGACCCCCAGCTTCTGATGAGGGATACACGGGTGCTGGTGGAGCTGGTAAAAGAGTTTGCCGATGAAGCGCATCTTCCCTTTGACGCGGCAGGGTGTCTGGCGCAAATGAGAGATACTGTGGCAGACATCCGGACCCATTGCGGCGATGACTTTGATTTCGCTCCTGTAGAACGGGCACTGGAGGAGCTGGACAAGGCCTGTGCCGGGCGTATCTGCTTTTCCAGTGACAGACAGGCGAAGGAGGCAGGAGGCCGGCTGACGAGACTGCTGTGCAGTGCCTGTGATGAATATCACTTTGACAACACATTTGCAGTGGGCCTGCTGCCCGGTCTGCAGCTGGTCAGGGGCAAGCACCGCAACGACCTGCCACCTCAGGAATTTTTGTATTGGCGGACAGCCTTCCGCCGGCAGGTGAACCGCTTTGTATCTGAGTGCACAAGCATTGTCCAAGCACTGAACAGCGACGCGGACAGTGTGGTATGATAGAGAAAGGGGATATGGATTATGCAGACCAATATCAAAGAGTATGACGAATCGCTTGATCTTACCCAGGCACTCCAAAAGAAGGGCACCAAGGAATATGGTTTTATTCATTTGGCCCAGCGGGCCAACGGTTCATGGGTGAATATTCCCATTATGCTGGCGGTGGGCGCCCAGGACGGTCCCACGTTGGTGGTGGATGCCTGCAACCACGGCGACGAGTATGAGGGTACTGAGGGAATTATCAAGACCTTTGAGGGGCTGGATGTATCCAAGATGAAGGGAAGCTTCATTGGAATCCCTGCCCTGAATGCAGAGGCCTTTGCCGAAATGAAGCGCTATAATACCCTGGACTTTGTGCCCCAGGATCTGAATCGTATCTATCCGGGCGGAACCGGCCCCATGACGGCTTATGTGTGCAGCTGGTACTGTGAGAACATCATCAAGAAGGCTGACGCGGTGATCTGCATCCACGGCGGCGGCAACAGCGAGTATCTGGAGCCTGTTGTGCTGTACTGCGGAGAGGAGTCTCCTGTGGCGTATAAGTCCCGTGAAATGGCCCAGTGCTTTGGCTTTAAGGTCTTGTGGAAGAACACCCGCTACGCGGAGAACAGCGGAATTGAGGATGAGTATGCCTATCAGATGGGCATTCCCTGCATTACACCCGAGATCGGCGGACAGTGCACCCGCATGTATCAGCGGGATGAGCACAAGCAGATGTTGGAGACCGGAATTCGCAATGTGATGACCCTGCTGGGGATTCTGGAGGGCAGCGTGCCCGCCAATGAGGGCGTACACCACTATGACATTGATTATATCTATAACCGCAACGGCGGGATTCATGTGCCTGTGAAGAAGGCAATGGATTCTGTGCGTAAGGGCGACACGCTTTCCATCATTACGAACCTGTTCGGAGAGGAAGTGGATCGGGTCATTGCTCCCTTTGACGGTGTGGTCATCGGGTACTGGACATATTCTGTCTGTCCTCCTCATGGCTGGGTATACATGGTTGGCAAGCCTGTGGATGGGGAGTAAAGCGCCCAGATCCATGCATCCTGCAAATCGAAGTGCCAGTTGAGTATCCTAGATACGAACAGGGCAGAAGCAGAGTGGGCTGTACATGGCCTGCAGAAATGAAAAAGGGCACCCTTTTGGATGCCCCAGTCTGTCGAAAAAGTCCAGCGAAAGCTGGGCTTTTTCGTTTGTAAACGGGAAAAATGAGTGGTGAGGGATGCTGAAACGGGGAAAAATGGGGCACAATGACCGGGTGTCTGGACATGCTGACAGCCAGCTTAGCTGGTGGTTTTGACTTGAGCTTATGCAATCAACAGCTTCTTATTGTTGGATAGACAACTTGATTTTCTGATAGGTGTTCCAATCAATGAGGTTTTGTTTGCGAAGGACCTCATTGAAGTAATCAAACCAGATTCGTTTCGTCAAAGCCTCGCGGCTTGGTTTTCTCATACGCAGGCCCCCTTTGCTACAGTATGCCTGATCTTTTGGGCGGTCATACCTGGCATGATGATAAAAAATGAATCTGCTCATTTTCCAAGGAGCAGGGCCTGTGCGAGGGTAATTGGGCCCCTTTTGGTGATCGACTGCACTGAGATTGTTCCGTAGGGTAAGGTTGTATCTCATATACCGCTCTTGTTGCTTTGTGGATGGCGATGGAACATATATTCCAGATCTGGCTCTTTTGTGGACGGGATTCCCGCTTGTAATCTCTGGTTGCTTAACATATGCCAAAGCGACGAGCAAACGGGGAGGGAAATATCCGCAAACGAAAGGACGGACGCTGGGAGGGTCGGTACACAGTCGGTAACGATCCAGAAACAGGAAAGGCCATCATTAAAAACGTCCTTGGAAAGACGCAAGCGGAAGTCAAGGAAAAGCTGAAGAAAGCCATCGAGGAAAATGTGGGCATCGACTACGGACGGGCCAAGACCTACACCGTGGGTAACTGGTTAGAAGTGTGGTATGAGAACTATGCCAAAATCAAAATGCGCCATCCACCTACCTGACCTATCATGGCTACATCGAAAACCACATCAAGCCGCAGCTCGGCAAGATCCCGTTGAATGATCTGACGACGCTGCATCTGCAACAGTTCTACAAGAAATTGTTGGCAGAAGGGCGGGTAGAGCGAATCGAAGCACAGAAGCAGCCCAAGGGACTGAGCGCCAAAACAGTGCGCAACATCCATCAAATCATTTCCTCTGCCCTGAAGCTGGCAGTCGAGCAGCGGCTGATCGCCCACAATCCGGCAGACGGCTGTGCACTGCCGAAGGCGGAGCGCAAATCAGATTTGATCTTATCATCAATTCCGTTGATAGAATCTATATTTGTAGCTTTAGAAATCCAGCCTTTTGATTTCAGATATTCATAGATTTTCTTTTTAGTGACTTTGCCTTTTTGCTTGGAAACAGGGTGTATGAACATATCTTTAATCAACTGCTTTTTATGCTCGGTAGAAAGCGGTTGACCATCAATTTTTAATGGATTTAATTCGTTGAGCAACATATACTCGCTATATAGTAAAGAATCCTTAGGCAGAACAGGGTCACCTGTGTAAGTACAGCGACCGATTAAATTGACGAGAAATGCTTCAGCTGAATGATCAAGATCAATCAGTTGATTAAAGTTCCACGGATAAATTTTTTCTTTGCTATCAGTGTTAGAACGAACAGCCCAGTGATGTGCTGCTTTATCATTTAGTGGACCGACATAATACGGAACACGGAATTCAAATGTTTTTCTAATCTTCTCAGCGGGAGTGTAACCATCGCATTGCTGTTGTGCTAGAAATGGTAAATATAAAGAAGCGTTTTTCAATATTGCATCTAGTTCGCGCAGTTGAAGCTGATAGGGGATAACTCCATTTTCAGAGCTTCGCAAACGCGGCAGAAAAGAACCATCAACGATTTTTTGATATATAGTTGCAATGACAGGGGATTTGGATTCCGCCATTTCAGGCAAAGACTTTTTTAGGAATTTGCAAAAAGACTCCTGTGAGCAAGTGTAATCGCCGCTTTTATGATGATATTGGCTATAGGCAGCATAATTATCAAGCTTGTCCTCTTTGTCACAAAAAATAGAGTTATATCGTTCAATGCAGTGCGCCTTAATATAATCTTTAAGTGCTCTTAAGTCAATGTTATTTTGCTTATATACAGCAATTTTGGCATCGCAAAGGTATCTGTGCGTACCGATAATTTCCGAAAAGCGTGCGGCATCGTATACATCTTTGGCAGCAGTAACTACGGATATATGATCATCTAATACCTCACAAAGTTCATTGTAATTTGCATCAAGATCATTTTGCAGCGTAATTTTCTTGGCATCTTTAAATCGGTCATCACCGAACAGATTGGAGAGTGCAACAGACCTTCCTGCCAGCAATTCAGAAATGTAAAAGGGAGAAATTCCGGCTTCATTTTTGCTGGGCTTCTTTAGACCTTCGGTAAGTAAAGCTGCCTTTTCCGTAACTCGCATATTAGGAGTTTTCAAAATGTTTAGATAATTATCCATATTGTGCGGAACAAAATCCAATCCGTATGCATCTGATAAAAGAGTACAAAAATCATCGAACTTATCCCTTAAAGATGAGTCATTGTCCGATGTTTCCGATATTTCGTAGAGGAAATGTCCCCGTGATTTCATCAAATGATGTAGTGCAAGATAGACAAGACGGACATCATGCGAATCTGTGGAATGTGCTAATTCACTGCGAAGATGATATATGGTTGGATACTGGGCGTGATAATCGCAGTCATTAAAATTGGAATCGGAGAATAGAGAATATTTAGAATTTATACTTTTATCTTCCTGCCATAAATCACTCTCATGCATACGGGCTAAAAATTGAGGATCCTTTTCATTTAATGCAGGAGCAAAGAGCATTTCTAAAATATCAAGACGTTGTTTTCTGCGCTGCAAGCGACGCCTTGCAGCACGATGAGTACGGCGCTCTGCAGCAGTTGATGCATCGGGGAACAGACGAACACCCCACATGGCTTTTCCTTTAGTTTTTAGAACATGATACATTGTATCCGTGACGGCCCAGCCGACAGAACTGCTGCCGGCATCTATTCCGAGATAATAAGGAATCTGTGTTTTTTCTTTCATTTTCTTTATCTCCCTGATTGACAAATTGATGATTGGGGTGGATAATAATAGTGTACCAATGATTTACTACCATTAGGTATTACACTACAAGTTCAAATAAGCTTTTAGCGCAAGCGCCGTGTATGCGGCTCCACAGTGTGTGGAACAAGAGATCTCTTAGGAGATCTCTTTGTATTTTGTCCAATTATTTTGCGACAATTTAACTTTTATTGGTTTAATATTACCACAATGGGCATCGAATAGCAATGTTTTACAATGTGTATAAACTACAAAATATAAAAGACTGACTGATACCACATAAGTATATCAGTCAGTCTTTTTGTTTTCTTCATCAAAACGGCGGCGGAATATGCGAATGATGCGCAGTATGTCCTTCTGCTCGTCCAAAGTCATGGAGGACAACTGTGCGTCGATTTTCCGTTTGATCTCATTGGTTTCCGGTTGTTTCTGCGGGACTTCCTCGACCGAGCCGATCAGTTCATAAAACGATATGTCCAACGCAGTGGCGATACGGTTCAGCGTTTCAATCGTCGGATTGCGCAGACCGCGTTCGATTTGTCCCAAGTGTGCAGCGTTCAGATCGGCTTTGAAAGATAATTCTTCCAAGCTGATGCCCTGTGCGTTGCGGAAAGTCCGGATTCGTTTGCCGATTGCAGCCGAAATATCAGTCATTGGCAACACCTCTCATACCATCATAGAGGTAGTTGTTCCAATCGGCAAATTGATATATACACTGGTAAATAGCGATTGTTATATCATTTAAAAATGAGGCTGGAAATGATATACTGTGCATAAGAAAGAAAAGGGGAGGGGATCGCGTGAAGTGTCCAAAGTGCGGTTCGGAAAATACGCAGTATGTGGCTGTTCATCATTCTGGCAGCAGCGGATCGTTTACAGATGCCTGCTGCGGTATGATGATTTTCGGGCCGATCGGCATATTGTGCGGCCTGTGCGGAGCAAGTCCAGGATTTACCGATGATTACTGGGTGTGCCATTCCTGCGGTAAAAAGTTTCAAGCGGGGACTGCGAAAGCAGCGGAAAAGGCTCGGCAGGAGAAAATTCAACAAGAACTTAATGCAAAAGCCAGGCGAAAAGCATTGCTGTCGGCAGCGAATCCAGTAATACTCCAGAATATCGACAACGAAGTGATAGAAGCTGAAAACCGCTATAAGGCTTTGAAAGCTCGCCTGAAAGCGGATAAGCAGGCATTTTTGCAAGAGTACCCGGCGTGTAAGGTACAGAATACATTCCGGATGATTGGGAGAGGAATCATCATTGCATTGATGGGCTTTATAGCATTTCTGGCTATTGATATGGACGAACTGATTACGATAATTATCTGGTTTCTTGCTGCAATGGTGATTGGAGTAATGTGCATGATGCCGCCGTATTACATAAAGCTATCACCAGCCTTAACCGAGTTAAACGAAGCAGTCGAAAATGCAAAGAAATATAAAGAGTATTTAGATAGACTGAAAAAGGCTCGTGATGAAGAAAACGGTGTATGAATGGCTGATGGCAGTCGGCCGTCGAGCGGGCTGTCATCAACGTGCAGACCGGAGTTTCTACTGGAAAGGCATGAAGTTTCCGCTGTGCGCCCGATGTACAGGCGTTTTGGTTGGATATATTCTTGCTGTGCCGATATATGCGGTTTGCAGGAAGAACGTGAGCGTGTATGCCGTTTGCTGTATCCCACTGGTGATAGACGGTTTAACTCAGCTATGGGAGTGGCAGGTGTCTACCAATCGAAGAAGATTTGCAACAGGCGTTTTAGCGGGATATGGTATCTGCTCTATGGCGATAACGTTGCTGTTATTCGTAAAAAATTTAATGCTAAGGAGTTGGTAAAAGATGTTCTGTCCAAATTGCGGTACGGAAATTAAGGAGAAGAAAACATTTTGTCCGAAATGCGGCTCTCCGCTGGGCGTAGAGGCAGTTCAAGAGGACACAAAGACGGTGGAAGCTGCTGCAAGCACAGAAAACGTTCATGAGAATGTAATACCACCACAGGGAGCGCCAGTACCATCGAAAAAGGGCGGTAAAAAGAAGTTTATCATCGGCGGTATTGTGGCGGTTGTACTGATTTTGATTGCAGTGATGATTGGTACGTCTGGTGGTAATGCAGGCTCGACCAGCACGGACACTTATATCGAAACCGTACAAAATGGCTATCTCGGCGAATTTACCGATATGACGGTGCAGGAATTGCTCAGCAGCTACTATGAAGATCAGCTGGGTTGCACAGCCGAGTGGGACGGCGGAGAGAACGATGATGGTCAGCAGATTGTTGAAGTAAAATATACAGATGAAACTGTGGGCGACACAACGATTCAGTTCAAAATGCTGGACGAGCAGGTGTTCAAAATTTCTGCTTTTCATGATCCCAATACAGAGATTGAAAAGGCAAGCGACCTTGCGGCAGAGTTAAACAGTCTATACTTTATGGCTTACACCACAAAGCATGAAACAGAACTCGACAGCGCAGAGAAGATGAAAGCCTTTATTGATGAGCTGGATCAAATCTCCGGTTCTGCGGTATTGTATGGCGCAGCGGCAAACTATACAGGTGATCGCGCACAGCTTTGTACACTGTTTGGTGAGGACGCATTGGAAACCTCGGTTCCGTGGGTACTGGATGCGTATGGCTATCTGGATATGAACGACTATGCACAGCAGGACACTGCTGATACGACAGCAGTAGAACTGGCATCGACTGCGGATATCTCATCGGCTGATTATATTTTCCCGAGTGACCGCCAGTATATCACTGAGTCCGATATGGCAGGCTGGGATCAAAAGACGGCTCTGCTGGCCCGCAACGAGATTTTTGCTCGTCACGGCTATGTATTCCAGACGCAGGAAATCCAGAATTACTTTGCGGCTAAATCGTGGTATACGCCAAATTCGTCCTATGATGGAAGCGATTTGAGTGATGTAGAAAAGGCGAATGTCGATACTATTTCTGCATATGAGCAGAAGATGGGCTGGGCCGAGCAGGATGTTTCGCCGACAAAGTTGGCGCAGGGTGCGGTCAGCAGCTATGTGGAGAGCCAAGGCGATTACTGTACCGGTTTCGACTATGTTAGACCATATGCAGAGAACGAATATCTGGTCTGCGCAAAGATTGGTGAGTATGAATGGGAGGCCGAATATATTGTAGAGGTCAACGGCTCTGACGCATGGGTAATCGGCCGTCTGGACGGCGGTGTGTTTAGACCGGTATAAAAGCCAAAAGCCCGAGCGGGAAACCGCTCGGGCTGACAGCAATCACGATAAAAACAACCGAAACTGTATGTGCTATATGTACTCAAAAAACGGGATGATGAACTGAATAAGACGGAATAACACAGAAAAAGATGCAAAAAATCAAAACTTTGCTTTTCAAATCTCTCTGTCTCCGCCATGAAAGCTGCACTTTTTATTGTGGAAAGTGCAGCTTTTCTGCATTTATAGATGGAAAATGATAACTTTTAGAACGACTTAATTTTCTTGACAGCAATCGTGACAGCATTTGTTGCAAAACACCAAAAACACGGCATAGCTTTTATGAAAAAGATGAAACTTCAAAAACTTCGTAAAAAACAGTTGACAGCTGCGTGCTTATAGCGCTACAATAACATCGTCAGATAACGAGGACGTACTCGTGACACAGCGAGGACGTACGCGCTGACAAATAAAGCACAGATTTGCCGATGAAAGTGAGGTATCGTTCGGCATGAAAGTTACTATGAAGGAAATCGCCGAGCGCGCCGGAGTTCATCCGTCAACAGTCGATAAGGTCGTACACCACCGTGTAGGTGTCAGTGATGAAGTTCGTGCAAGGGTGCAGGCCATCATCAACGAACTGGGCTACACGCCCAATCCGAGTGGCCGTGTATTGCAGCGGCAGGGCAAAGTGTACCGCATTTCCGCCATTCTGGTGGAGGTAGATGCACTGCCGTACCTGAAAAAAGGCATCGAACGCGGCGTGAAAGAGCAGACCGGCTTTGACATCGAGATCACCTACGCTGTCACCGGCTTCCAGGAAGCCAAGCGGCAGAGCGAGTACATCATCAAGGCAGTTGAGGAAAAGGCGGACGGCATCATTCTCAGTCCGATCAACGCGGAATGTGTACGTCGAGCGATTGACCGAGCGGCTGACGCAGGTATTCCCGTTATCACTACGGATTCGGATATTGACGGTTCGCGCCGTACCTGCTGTGTCAGCATCGACAGCGCAAGAGCCAGCCGTATTGCCGGTCGGCTTATGGGACAGTTTCTGAACGGAAACGGCAAAATTGCCATCATTTCAAGCGCAATCGAGACTGAAAACAACAACTACTATGTGCAGATGCGTGAACAGGGATTTACCGATTTTCTCAAAGTGGAGTATCCGCAAATCGTGATCGTATCGCGCGTGGAGAGCTTCGAGGACCCGCAGATCACCTATGAAAAAACGGTACAGCTGCTGGCTGAACAGCCTGATCTGCGCGGCATCTATATCACCTGCGGCGGTGTAGCCCAGGTCGGCAGGGCGCTGATCGAAACCGGTCGTGCAAACGACGTTCGTGTGCTGTGCTACGAGAACTATCCCGAGATCGTGGAGCTGATGCGACAGGGCGTGATAGACTGGACGCTCGGCGGCGACAAGGCGCAGCAGGGCGCGCTTCCGGTCAAGCTCATCATGGATGAGCTCGTGTTCGGTCGAAAGCCTGCGACAGACCGGATCTTCACCGACACCCGTATTCTGGTGAAGGAATGCTTCGCATAAAAAATATTTGCTGAAAGACGCAAATATTTTTTATAGAGGTTTACGAGTACGTCCTCGTAAACGGAAATAAACGAAATGCCGACCGTGGCGTTTCCCATGACGAGAAAAGATATTTGCTGAAATATGCAGATATTTTTTATTAAACATTTACGAGGACGTACTTGTAAATGCGAAAATATGCAATTATTTAGCATTTCATACAAGCCTAAAATGTTTGCCCAACGGCAAATATTTTTATACTGCATCACGAGTACGTCCTCGTAATTGCAAAACAAAGCATAAACTCACATGTATAACAAATTTAAGGAGGAAATATCATGGAAGAACTGAGAATCGGTCTGGTAGGCACTGGCGCAATCGGCCGTACCCACATCGAGCGCATCAACGAGACGCTTCAGGGCGCAAAGGTGATCGCCTGCGCGGACGCAAATATCGACTTCTGCAAGTCGGTTGCCGAGAAATACGGCATCAAGGCTTACGAAAAGGGCGAGGACATGATCGCGTCCGACGACATCGACGCAGTAGTCGTTACCACGCTTGACCCGTTCCACGAGCAGTACGTCATGGCAGCGATCAAAGCCGGCAAGTACGTTTTCTGCGAGAAGCCGCTGGCTCCCGAGGCGGATGCCTGCAAGCGCATCGTGGAGGCTGAGATGGCGACCGGCAAGCAGCTGGTACAGGTTGGTTTCATGCGCCGCTACGATCCGGGTTACGGTCAGCTGAAAAAGGCTATCGACTCTGGCAAGTATGGTCAGCCGCTCATGCTGCACTGCGTTCACCGCAACTATGACGCACCGGGCTTCACCACCTCGATGCCGGTCGAGAACTCCATGATTCACGAAATCGACGTGCTCCGCTGGCTGCTCGGCGAGAACTACAAGACCGCCGAGGTCGTATTCCCCAAGACCACCCGCAATGCAGAAGGCGAGCTGCGCGACCCGCAGATCATGTACCTGACCACCGAATCCGGCGTACGCATCGACGTAGAATCCTTCGTCAACTGCCGCTATGGCTACGATGTTCGCTGCGAAGTCGTCTGCGAGGAAGGCTGTCTGAATCTGCCCGAACCGGCAAACGCAATGATCCGTACCAACGATGCTCGCGTAACGCCCATCTGCCACGACTGGTCCGAGCGCTTCCCGGAAGCGTACAATATCGAATTCCAGTCCTGGATCAACGCCTGCAAGGAAGGCCGCGTAGACGGTCCGTCCGCGTGGGACGGCTATACCGCACAGGTAACTGCAAAGGCCGCTTCCAAGGCGCGTGACACCCAGTCCGTTGTTGAAATCAAGTATGACGCAATGCCGGACTTCTATAAGAAATAACTTATTTTCTCTTTTTATTTTCTACTTCTCTTTCGCGTGTCGCGGTGCATCGGACGCCGCGGCACGAGCGAAGAACACTCTGAAAGGATATGCAAAATGAGATTCTGCTTAAATACCGACTGTCTCGGCTACATGCCGTTTGAAGAAATGCTTGATACCGTTGCGAAGCTCGGCTACGAGTCCATCGAAATCGCCTGCGGCAACTGGTCCAAAGCGCCGCATATTGACCTCGATGCCATGCTTGAGAGCGAGCAAACCCGCAAAAGCTTTATGGACGCTATCGCAAAGCGCGGACTGGTGCTTGAGGTGCTCAACTGCTCGGGCAACCAGCTTGCACCGAACGAGGAGGGCAAGCTGCATCAGGAGGTAGTCGAAAAGACCTTTAAGCTGGCAGGTCTGCTCGGCGTCAAGAAAATCGTTATGATGAGCGGCTGCCCGGGCGGTTCGGCGGAGGATCACACCCCGAACTGGATCGTAACGAGCTGGCCGCCGATCACCACCAAGATTCTCAACTGGCAGTGGGAAGAGGTGCTCATTCCGTACTGGAAGAAAACCGTCGAGTTGGCAAAGGCCAACGGCATCGAGAAGATCGCACTGGAGAACCACGGCTGCCAGATGGTCTACAATCCGGAAACGCTCATTCGTCTGCGTGACGCAGTCGGCCCGATGGTCGGCATGAACCTCGATCCAAGCCATCTGATGTGGATGGGCGGCGATCCGGTCGCCGCAGTACACAAGCTGGGCGCGGACCGCATTTACCATGTACACGCCAAGGACGTCCGCATCGAACGCAACTATATCGGTCCGGACGGCGTACTCGACACCAAGACCATCGACCAGTTTGCAAAGCGCACATGGAACTATGTTGCACTCGGTCACGGCCATGATGTCAGCTGGTGGAAGGAATTCCTGTCCTGCCTGAGCATGGAGGGGTATGACGGCCCGATCAGTCAGGAGATGGAGGATCTGACCATGCCGGCACTGACCGGACTGAAAAAGTCCACCACCGTACTCAAGGAAGCAATGCCCTGCGATCTGTAAAAAGTAACGCTTCGGCGCTATTGAATAAAAAAGAGAGACCCCTGAAGAGAAAAACGAGAGGAAAGAAAGGACAATTATCATGAAAAAGAGACTGTTAGCGATGACTCTGGCAAGCGCACTGTGTGCAGGTATGCTGGCGGGCTGCGGCGGCGGTACCTCTGCGAGCGACAACGGCGGTTCTTCCGCAGACAGCGGCAGCAGCGGTAACGCTTACAACATCTCGGTTATCGTAAAGCTGACCGACGGCCACTTCAACAAGGTTATGGCAGGTGCAAAGGCATACGCCGATGAGCACGACAACGTAAACGTAGATATCCAGTCTCCGACGTCGGCAACGTCCTACGATGAGCAGGTCAACATGATTGAAACCTCGCTCGGCAACCCGAGCATTGACGCGCTGGTACTGGCTCCGCTGCAGTCGAATTCTGCTTCCACGCTGGTTGCGAACACCGATAAGGTTGTAATCGCACTCGATACCGACTTTACCTCGGACAAGAAGCTCGCGTTTGTCGGTACCGGCAACAAGGACGCTGCCAAGAGCGGCGGCACGGCAGCCGTAGAAGCCGCTAAGGCGAACGGTGTTGACAAGCCGACTGTCCTTATCGTTACCGGTGTACAGGGCGACGAGACGCACGAAGCACGTCTGGCCGGCTACAAGGAAGGCGTTGAGGAAGCCGGCGGCGAGGTCATTGAGGTGCAGTACTGCGACGGTCTGGCTGAGAAGGCTGCAACCGCAATGGAATCCGTTATGCAGATGTATCCGGACGGCATTGATGTTGTTCTTTCCTCCAACGATGACATGGCAATGAGCGTTGTTAAGATCATCAAGGACTCCGGCAACGCCAAGTATGCTGACACCATCGTGTGCGGCTTTGACGGCAATACCTCCGCTATCTCCGCCATCAAGGACGGTGCGCTCGGCATGGATATCGCGCAGCTCGGTTATGACATGGGTTACAAGGCGGTTGAGGCTGCTATAAAGGCTCTGGAAGGCGAACAGGTTGATTCCTTTATTGATTCCGGTTCCAAGGTCGTTGACTCCACCAACTGCGATGAGTACATCGACGACATGAAGGCTAAGGGCCTGTGGGAGTAATCCGCAGACCGGCTGCACGCTGTTAAATCTCTTTTTCTTTGGGAAAACGGTCGGGTCTGACACTCCAACGTTCCCAATCGTACCGCCTCGGGACGGCGGTATTGCCCAAGGAAGATAATGCTGAAATGTACAGCGCACAGGACGAAGGGCCTGTGCGCTGTTTCGGTTCTTTGCTTGCAAAGCGGATATCAACAAAAAGTATCCACAGCCTGTGGATACTTTTGCGGCTGCACATCATATTATAAAAAGGAATCAGCCGACCGGCTGATTCCTTTTTGCTCAATATCCCGTTTTAAGCAGCTTTCGCGCAGCCGCAAACGCCCTTTCCTCGCCCTCGTCGCGCAGAATACGCAGCAGGGATTCCAGTGCGGCGGCGGTATCCGGATGGATGATATAATGATCGACCGAGTGTGCGTAGTAATCATACGGATCGCTGTCGCGGTAGGCAGCACCGCGATAGGTCTTGCTGGCGGCTACGCGGTCGCAGAACATCTCTATTACATATTGAATGGGCATTTTCATGCCGCACATACCGGAGCCGTCGGCAGCGTAGTCGATCCAGTACTCCAGATGATGCTTATTCCGGCCCTTATGATGCAGCCATGCCGCGCTGTAGCCCTTTTCGCGGCGTTCGATCTCGTTCGGGCTGCGGTTGCCCTGATAATATTTTGCACCGGCGGAAAACTCCACCGGACTGAACTTGCTCAAATCGTGCGTCAGTCCCTGCCAGTATAATCCAACGCGCCAGCAGTGCCGGAGCACCAGAAAACGATGGTGCTGCACCGTGCGCAGATGTGAAAGCCATTTCATGGCATGCGCCCTCCTTTTTCGGACTGATAGTATTCTACCATGCTGTGCGGAAAAAGAAAAGCAAAAACAATGTGCGATGTGCCCTCGGGAACTCGCGCTTTACGTTTTTCGCGTATTGTGATAAACTATAGCAGTTCAGACAGATACTGCAGCAGGTGCACGCATACAGCACGCAAATACCATTATCAAGTTCATTTGCCATGCGGCAGCATACCCGCGTAAAATTTCCGCGCTCTTTACGCGCGGTGTACTCTGCTTTTGCTGCACTATTTATATGAATCGAAAAAGAAAATTCCGTGTATATGGGAAAATATATAGAATCGGATGAATTTGTTTACATACTATCAGGAGAAAAAGAGGAAACTATGAAGGCATACAAGCGGTTGATCGCCGGAACGGCGGCTGCGGTCATGCTGGCGCTGACATGCGGCGGCTGCGGTGCGGAAAAGAAGCCGGTGACGATCACAATCTGGAACTACTATAACGGTGAGCAGCTCGAAGCATTCAACCGGATGGTGCAGAATTTCAACGATACGGTCGGCAAAGAGCAGGGGATCACGGTGGAAAGCGCCAGTCAGGGCAGTGTAAATGATCTGGAGACTAACGTGCTGAACGCCGCGGAAGGCAAGGTCGGTGCGGAAGAGCTGCCGAATATCTTCTCCGGCTATGCGGATACCGCGTATGAGCTCGATCAGCAGGGCATGGTCGTGGACCTGAACGACTACCTGACCGAAAGCGAAAAAAGCGAGTACGTCGAAGGCTATCTCACCGAGGGCGACTTTGACGGTGATGGCAGCATCAAGATTTTCCCGACCGCAAAGGCCACCGAGGTGCTCTATCTGAACGATACCGACTGGCAGGCGTTTTCGCAGGCGACCGGCACGACCTATGACGATCTTGCGACGGTTGAGGGATTGACCGCAGCAGCCGAGAAATACTATAACTGGACGGACGCGCAGACCGAAGCGCCGGATGACGGCCGTGCTCTGTTTGGCAGAGATGCGATGGCAAACTATCTGCTCATCGGTGCAAAGGAGCTTGGCTGCACGATTTTTGATGTGCAGAACGGCAAAATGACGCTTGATTTTGATAAAAATGTTATCCGTAAGCTGTGGGACAACTACTATGTGCCGTTTATCAAGGGCTATTTTGAGGCAACCGGCCATTTCCGCAGCGATGACATCAAAACCGGTACGATCCTGTCCTATGTCGGCTCCAGCTCGAGCGCGACCTTCTTTCCGGACAGCGTAATGACCAGTGATGACGACAGCCATTCGATCGAGCTGAAAGTGCTGCCGAATCCGCATTTTGCGGGCTGTGAACCGGTTTCGGTGCAGCAGGGTGCGGGCATGGTTGTAACCAAGGGCGATGAGGCGGAGATCAAGGCGAGCGTAACCTTCCTCAAGTATTTCACCGCACCGGAGAACAACATTCAGTTCTCGATCAGCTCGGGTTATCTGCCGGTCACCCGGGAAGCGAATAAAGAAGAAATGCTGGCTGACAGCGAGGTTGCTATGACACCCGAGGTCAAGTCCGTTCTGCAGATGGCGGTCAAGACGGTAAACGAGAATAAGCTGTACACCACCCGTGCCTTCGAGGGCAGCAAGGACGCGCGCAAGGTGCTGGAATACGCGATGAGTGATCTTGCTGTGGCAGACCGCGACACGGTGGAGCAGCGCATTGCAGCCGGGCAGAGCGCGGAGCAGGCCGAGGCGGAATTCTTGACAGATGCATATTTTGACAGCTGGTATCGGGATACGCTGGCGCAGTTTCAGGCATACGAAGGATAAGAGAAACAGCTCGAGAGATCAGGTTTGAACAGGCGGTGCGGTATGAAGGCTTGCAGTAAGCCAACAGAAAAACGGGAAAGATCGGTCTTTTCCACTATATTTATATCGGTACTGGTCATTCTGGCGGTCGAGGTCACACTGCTGATCGGCTCCATCGCGGTAAGCCGCGTGCCGCAGCAGCTGGACCGGAATGCGGAGGATATTTTAGCCAAACAGGTTGAGAACCGCAGCAGATATCTGGAGGATTTTCTCGTGCAGGCGCAGAATCTCGGCGATATGCCGAATCGGATCAACGAGAAGACCGAAGCGCTGCTGACCTCCGGTCAAATCTCAAAGGATACGCTGGGACAGAGCAGCGCTTCGAGCGAGCCGCTGCTTGAAGCGATTGCGGATGATTTGGTGACGCAGCTGCGCAGCTCGTCGGTGACGGGCGTATTCGTGGTGCTCAATACATGCGATCTGGATGCCCGCAAGACCAATGGGCGTCTGCCGGGCATTTATCTGCGTGATCTGGACCCGGATGCGGCGGCTTCCGAGCGCAACGAGGATCTGATGCTGTCGTTTGCACCGGCAGGAATCGTGAAGTCCATGCGTATTTCGACGGACTCCTGCTGGCAGCCCGCGCTGGACTATGAAGAGCTTGATGATTTTGTGTATCAGCCGTTCATGACCGCCTATCAGGACGGCGGCAAGCTGCTGATGGCGCAGTACGGCCGCTGGACGACCTCGCCGTATGTTTTGCCGGGAGACAAGCGGGAAGCAATCGCGTACGCGCAGCCGCTCATCCTGCCGGACGGCACGGTGTACGGCGTTGTCGGCGTGGAGCTGCTGTGCAGCTATCTGGAGGAGCAGCTGCCGCTGACCGAGCTGCAGAATGACGGTACCGGCGCATACCTGCTCGCCGTAATGACTGATGAAAAGCGGGTCGGCAGCATTCCGCTGCAGCCGGTGACGTTTTCCACGCAGGATCGTTCGCTGAAAAGCGCGCAGAGCATTGTCATGCAGGACAGCGGTGCTGCCGGCACCATTGTCGTCAATAAGACAAAATACTTCGCCTGTGCGGAACCGCTGACGCTGTACGACCGCAACGCACCATTTTCGGGTGAGCACTGGCTGCTGCTCGGCATTGTACCAAACAGCACGCTGTATAAAATCTCCAACGATATGCAGAGTCTGCTGCTGGTGGCAATCGTGCTGACGCTGGGTGTTGGTCTGGTATGCAGCTATCTGGTCAGCCGCGGACTGGCGCATCCGATCCGGCAGCTGTCCGACGAGGTAGCCGCTATACAGGATAAGAGAACGGAAATCCCAAAGCTCTCGCGCACCGGCATCCGCGAGATAGACGGCTTTTCCACCGCAATCACCCAGCTCAGTCAGGATATTCTGGATACCTCCACGAAATTCCTGCGTATTATGGACATGGCAAGTATTGAACTCGGCGGCTATGAAATCCGTGAGGACAGCGATAAAGTATTCGTGACCGACAACTTTTTCTCCATGCTTGGCATGCAGGACGCCAACCCGAATGATGTGACGCGGGAGCGGTTTGAGATGCTGATGGAGGAGCTGGTGCTGCAGAAGGAGAGCTTCAGTCTGCAGGACGGCGGCTGTGTGTTCACCATTCCGCAAAAGGACGGCAGCGAGCGGTTTGTCATGCTGCGCATCACCGGCGAGGACGAGGTGCAGGTCGGTCTGGTCGAGGATGTGACTGCAGCGACACTTGAGCGCCGCCGCATCGAGCATGAGCGCGATTACGATGTGCTGACCGGTCTGTACAATCGCCGTGCCTTTGATGCACGGGCGAAAAAACTGTTCCGTATGCCGGAAAAGCTGGGGCATGCTGCACTGCTGATGATGGATATGGATAACCTCAAGCACATCAACGACACGTTCGGCCATGACTGGGGCGACCGATATATCAATCTGGCGGGTCAGTGCTTTGCACAGACGCTGCCCCAGAATACCATTTGCGCCCGTATGTCGGGAGATGAATTCATTGTGCTGTTCTATGGCTACGACAGACGGGACGAAATCCGTCAGGTGCTGAACAGGCTTTCCGAAGCAATAAAGGAGCGCACGGCGCTTCTGCCGAACGGCGACACCATGCGTATCAGCATTTCCGGCGGTATCGCGTGGTATCCGGAGAACGGCAGGGATCTGGCTACGCTTAAAAAGTATGCGGACTTTGCCATGTATCAGGTGAAGCATGAGTCCAAGGGCGAAATGGGTGAATTTGATATCGGCGCCTATAATCAGGAGGTCTACGCAGCACAGCTGCGCAGGGAATTCCTGCAGATGCTGCGTGAGAACAGCGCAGACTACCATTTTCAGCCGATTTTCTCGGCACATACCGGCAGGGTGGCGGCGTATGAGGCGCTGATGCGTGTGAAAATGCAGCTTCTGAATTCGCCGCTGACCGTGATGAAGCTGGCGCGCGAGATGGACAAGCTGTACGAGGTTGAGCGGCTGACCGCCTTCAAGGCAACATCCACGTTTGTGATGATGCAGAACAGGGGGCGGCTGCATAGGAACACCAAACTGTTTCTCAACTCGATTGCCAGCAGCAGCCTGACGGATGAGGATGTTGCGAAATTTAAGGCGCAGTTTGCCGAACTGCTGAATAATCTGGTCATCGAGATCACTGAGGAAGAGGAGATCGACCGCGAGGCGCTGGAGCGCAAGCGCAGAGCAATGGGCGATCAGGGCGCGCTCGCGCTGGATGACTGGGGCAGCGGCTACAGCAACAGCAACAGTCTGCTCGAGCTGTCGCCGGACTATATCAAGGTGGATATCACCATTATCTGCGATATTGATACCGATGCGGATAAGCAGCAGCTGGTCAAGGATATTGTGGAATACGCACATGGACGCGGCATGAAGATCGTTGCCGAGGGCATCGAGACCGAAGCCGAGCTGCGCAAGGTTATTGAACTGGGCGTTGATCTGCTGCAGGGATATTTTCTGGCGAAGCCGGCAGCGTCTCCGAGTGAGATCGCGCCGCAGGCGCTGAGCGTGATTCGGTGGATGAATCGGTGAGCGGGTCGCTTGCAAAGCGGGAGAAGCTGCGGTTTCCATCCGCAATTCCCGATGATGCAACCGGAACGAAAAAATCTTTACAATATGAAAAGTTTCCTCTTGACAAAAGAGCCGATATAGGATAGAATAATCACGTTCGATGTAAAGGCAAAACACTTTACACTTCGCAGGGAGGATCACCATGAAGGCAACACCGCTTGAAATGAGCCTGCTGTTTGACTTCTACGGCGAGACCCTCACCGAGAAGCAGCGCGAGCTGTTTGATCTGTATTACAATGAAGATCTTTCGCTTTCCGAGATCGCCGAGCACGCCGGCATCACCCGTCAGGGTGTGCGCGACAGCATCAAGCGAGCGGAGCACGCCCTTCATGAGATGGAGGACAAGCTCGGTCTGGTGGCCCGATACGGCGACACCGAGCGGTGCGCAGAGGAACTTCAGCACGAGGTTGAGCAGCTGCATGAATTGAACGCCGCACAACTGCACAGTGCCGAGGCGGACGAGATCGTTTCCCGCATGACGGCACTGCTCGAACAGCTCAGGCAGGAGGCTTAACATGGCATTTGAAGGGCTTACCGAAAAAATTTCATCTGCTTTTAAGCACCTGCGCAGCAAGGGAAGGCTGACCGAGTCCGATATCAAGGACGCAATGAAGGAAATCCGCATGGCACTGCTCGAGGCGGACGTCAACTTCAAGGTCGCAAAGGACTTCATCAAGTCTGTTACCGAAAAGGCAACGGACGCGGAGATCCTCGAAAGCCTGTCTCCGACCCAGCAGGTCATCAAGATCGTAAACGAGGAGCTGGTTTCCCTCTTGGGCGGCCAGACCACTCGTTTGACCATATCGCCGAACCCGCCCACCATCGTGATGATGGCCGGTCTGCAGGGCGCCGGCAAAACCACCAACTGCGCAAAGCTGGCCGCTCTGCTTCGCAAGCAGCAGCAGCGCCGACCGCTGCTCGTAGCCTGTGACGTTTACCGTCCGGCGGCTATCGAACAGTTAAAGGTAGTTGGCAAGCAGCTTAACATCCCCGTTTTTGACGAAGGTCAGGGCGATCCGGTCGAGATTGCAAAGCACGGCATCGACTTTGCCCGCAAAAACGGCTATGATCTGGTTTTCCTCGATACCGCAGGCCGCCTGCACATCGACGAGAAGCTGATGGACGAGCTGAAAAACATCAAAGCAACGGTCAAGCCCACCGAGATCATCCTCGTGGTGGACGCAATGACCGGTCAGGACGCCGTAACGGTCGCACAGAGCTTTGACGAGGCTCTCGGCATCGACGGTGTGCTCATGAGCAAGATGGACGGCGACGCACGCGGCGGTGCAGCGCTTTCAGTCAAGGCCGTTACCGGCAAGCCGATCAAGTTCATCGGTACGGGCGAGAAGCTCGGCGATATCGAGCCGTTCCACCCGGACCGTATGGCAAGCCGCATCCTCGGCATGGGTGATGTGCTGACGCTGATCGAAAAGGCGCAGGAGTCCTTCGATCAGAAGCAGGCAGCCGAAACCGCCAAGAAGATGATGGCCGGCAAGCTGACGCTGACCGATTTTTACGATCAGCTGCAGAAAATGAAAAACATGGGCTCGATGGAGGAAATGCTCGGCATGCTGCCGGGTGTGGACGCAAAAGCCCTCGCCGGTGCAAAGATCGACGAAAAGCAGATGGCGCATACCGAAGCCATCATCCAGTCTATGACCCCGAAGGAGAGAGATAATCCCTCCATCATCAACTACTCCCGAAAGAAGCGCATTGCAAACGGCTGCGGACTGTCGGTCGAGCAGGTCAACAAGCTGCTCAAGCAGTTTGAGGCCATGCAGAAGATGACCAAGCAGCTTACCAGCATGGCACGCAGCAAGGGCAAAAAGCGCCGCGGCTTCCCGGGACTGGGCAACTTCAAGCTGCCGTTTTAATCGCTATTCGTTTGTAAAGTAAATTTACAATAGATAAATTTCTATAACAGGAGGTGAAATTTCAATGGTAAAGATCAGACTGCGTCGCATGGGCGCTAAGAAGACTCCGTTCTACCGCATCGTTGTCGCTGATTCCCGTTACCCGCGTGACGGTCGTTTCATCGAGGAGATCGGCACTTACAATCCGCTGGCAGAGCCGGCTGTTGTCAACGTAAACGCTGACCGCGCTCAGGAGTGGATCAAGAACGGCGCTCAGCCGACCGATACCGTTCGCGGTATCCTGAAGAAGGCCGGTGTGCTGAATTGAGTGAGGTCGTCGAAATGAAAGAGTTACTGACTTATATAGTCGAAAATCTGGTTTCCGATCCGGCTGCGATTGCCATTACTGAGGAGATCGACGGCGATAACATTACCTACTCGCTGCGTGTAGCACCGGGAGATATGGGTCGCGTTATCGGTCGCCACGGCCGCATCGCAAAGGAAATCCGCACACTCATGAAAGCGGCAGGCAATCGCGAGAACAAGCGCGTCACAGTTGATATTCTCGACTGAGCCTGCGCGGATCGCGCCGAAGTGTTAATCACTTCAACTTGAATGAAGAGCCGGTGCCGTCAGGCGCTGGCTTTTTCCGAAAATCGCCGCAGCGCGGCGATTTTTTGTTTTATCTGCACCGATCCAGCGGGGTGTACGAACTGCGTAAGCGTGTTCGTCCCTAACGGGCGGGGTGTTTTTCGCTGAACCTCAGCGGGGAGTGGCGCCGCCTGCGGGCGGCGAGGACGCTGCGGCTGCGCGCCGCGGGCGCACAAGAGGGTAGACAACCTGCGGTTTTCCACCCTCTTGTGAATCTCCCCTTTTCCCTTAGAGGGCACGGCGAAATTTGCAGAGTCGAGACTTGCAAAGGAGCGGCAGAGGATTTTTCCTTCCGTGTCTTTCTCAACCGTTTTGCAGTGCCAGATACCGGACTGCTACACAGGCGGGTTAATCAGCGCTGGGTGCGGCATAACAGTGCCGCACAAACTCTTAACGTGTTGTGTTGGAAGGCACCTACGCAGTTCAGTGGTGGTGAATGCCTAAATTCGCAGGTGCCGTGCGTAGTAACGGGCTAAAGAATTGCGCGCCCCGTCCGCAGACGGTGAAATCCCCGACAGATAAACGAATCACCATCAATCAAACATCGCAGGAATAAAAACGCTCACAGGCAGGAGGAAAGAACGAATATGCCGAAGAAATTTTTAGAGGCCGGCAAGATCGTCGGCACGCACGGCGTGCGCGGCGACCTGAAGGTGCAGAGCTGGTGCGACAGCCCTGAGGTGCTGTGTGACTTTGACACGCTCTATCTGGACGAAAAAACGCCTGTGACCGTCGAAAAGGCGCAGGTTCACAAGAATGTTGTGCTCATGCACATCAAGGGAATTGACACGGTCGAGGCCGCCGAGGCGATGCGAAACAAGGTGCTCCACCTTGACCGTGAGGACGTAGAGCTGCCCGAGGATCTCGTGTTCATTCAGGATATTCTGGGCTTCAAGGTGTTCGATCTGCGCGTTGACCGCGTAATTGGCCGCATCCGTGACGTACTGACCAGTAATCCGGCGCACGATATGTACGAAATCGCCGGTGAGGACGGCCGCCTGATCTACATTCCGGCCATCAAGCCGTTCCTCAAGGAGATCGATATGGAAGCCGGCGTGATCTACGTTGAGAGCATCGAGGGTCTGATCGAATGAAAATCGACATTATGACGCTGTTTCCGGAGATGATCAACGCGGTTATGCGCGAAAGCATCATCGGACGCGCACAGGACAAGGGTGTTGTCGAGGTCAAGGCAACCAACATCCGCGATTATGCGCTCGACAAGCACCACAAGGCGGATGACGCGCCCTATGGCGGCGGACGCGGACAGGTCATGCTGGCTGAGCCGCTGTATCTGTGCCATCAGGCGCTGAGTGCCGGCGAGCATGTGCACACGGTGTTCCTCTCTGCACAGGGACAGCCGTTTAACCAGCAGAAAGCGCGTGAGCTGCTCGCGAAGGAGCACTTTATTCTGGTCTGCGGCCATTATGAGGGCATTGACCAGCGGTTTATCGACGAGTGCGTGGACGAGGAGATTTCCATCGGTGACTTTGTGCTGACCGGCGGGGAGATTCCCGCGATGGCAGTTGCGGACGCAGTATGCCGCATGGTGCCGGGCGTTCTGCCGGACGAGGAAGCGTTCACGGCGGAAAGCCACTGGGACGGCCTGCTCGAGCATCCGCAGTACACCCGCCCGGAAAACTGGCGCGGCAGAGAAGTGCCGGAGGTGCTGCTCTCCGGACACCATGCCAATATTGAAGCGTGGAGACGCGAAATGAGCCTGCGCCGCACGAAAAAGGATCGGCCCGACCTGTTTGCACAGTTTGAGCCGCAGGATAAGCGGGATAAGAAGATTCTTGATAAAATTAACAGCGATGAGCGGTAAAAAGAACCCTTCGGGGTTCTTTTTTGTTGCGCAAATGCGAAAAGAGAGCCTGCTTACACAGACTCTCTTTCCAGACAGCTCCAAAAGGAAAATTATGCGTTTGTATCATTGGGCTGCTCGAGTGCGGCCTGTTCGTCCGCAAGAGCAGCTTCGCGCTTTTTCTCCAGACGCGAGCCGATAAAGTAGCCGACAGCGGCTACAGCGACCGCCCAGACGGTTGCGCTCGGGGATTTCGCCAGAATATCGCCCAGACCGGTACCCTGCATCTTCTCACCGAGAATACCGACCAGTCCGCACAGGATATAGCCGACAGCGGCGCCCAGACAGGTCAGCTGGAACACGTGGCGCTTCATGCCGAAAATCTTCACATCGGCAGGATCAATATCTTCTTCTTCCTCTTCGGGTTCTGCGTCAAGGATGGCAGGCGCGTTTTCGTCCTGCGCAGCGGGCAGGGTATCTTCGGCTACGGCAGGCAGGGTTTCCTGCTCCTGCACATCGGAAACCGCCTGTTCTTCGTCCAGCGGCTGCTGGTTTTCGCTCATAGCGAGCACTTCCTCTCTTTTCCGGAGAAACGGCGATGGGTCACATCATATTGTTATTGCGCGTGCTCTCGGACGGAATGATGATCGCGGCGATGATATACGCCAGGATACCCGAACCGCCGAGGAAGCACACAAGCGCCCATGCCAGACGGATCAAAGTCGGGTCGAGATCAAAATATTCCGCGATGCCGGCACAGACACCGCACAGCATGCGGTTGGATTCACTGCGATACAATTTCTTGCCATTCATCGTAAAGTCTCCTTTTCTTTTATCATACGTTGTTTTGCGGATTTCGTCAAGTTACATCTTGACCCTGTGTATCTTGAGGAACAAGGCCGACCTCATATTTGCTCAGCAGGTCGATGCGGCCGCTGCCGCCGACGGTCGCGTTCAGGTCGAGCGAGAAGTCGAGCCGATAGGACTGCGTTTCGGTATCGTAGCGGTTGTCATACAGCGCCGTGCCACTGCCGTCCTCGTTGAGCTGCACCAGAGAAGTGCCGTTCAGCGTGACCGGACCGCCGTTTGTGTGCGCCTGTATATGGCACCGGCCCAGATTGGATTCCAGCAGGGATGCCGAAATGTTTCCGGTGTTGGTGTGAAGACTGATGTTCTGTGCATACAGCCCATTGGTCGTCAGCGTGCCGTCCTGCGTGGAGAGCTTGATGCTGTCTGCGCTGAGGTTATCCTCGATGAACAGGTTTGCGGACTGCGTGCAGGCAATGTCTATCTCACGGAACGATGTGCTGTCCCGCGGGATAATGAGGGTGACAGTGCCGCTGTTCGCCCAGATGTTTGCTGTCCATTTGCCGTTTTGGGTAAAAGAGCTGGTCGCAACGCTGTAATCGCCGTCCAGCGTAAAGTCCGTGCCCGCGCCGGATACATACAGTATCTCAAAATCGCCGCCCTTGAGCGTCAGGTCGATGCTGGTGATATGGTCGAGCGACTGCTTGGGCAGGCTGTAACCTTCGATGGCATTCCGGCGGGTTTCGAGGTAATCCTGCACCCAGTCAGTGTCAAAATCGCTGTCATCATCGTCATCGGCGGTGACAAGGTGGTCGCTGATGTTCACAAACTTATCGGAAAAATTTTGTGCGGCATCGCTGAACGGATGCAGCGCACCATTATAGTACACGCTGTAAAACTGTCCGCCGAGCACATGACCGACCGTTGTCAGTCCGAGTCCGAGCACCAGCACGGCAGCGCAGGCAATAATGAGCTTTTTCATACATTTCCACCTCCTGTATGGCGGCATCTGTTGCGAATCCAGTTAAACGGCGCACGCAGCACGGCGACAAAGGCGCGGAACACCGGCGGCACAAACAGAATGCTCAGCTTGATGGACAGCAGTCCGAGCAGGATACCGGCGGCAAAGGCAGCCAGTCCGTTGCCGAGTGTGACGAGCGCGTTCGCCGGTGTCGCCCACAGTGTGCAGGACAGCAGGGCAATCACGGCTCCGCCGCAAATCAGCGCAAGCGGAATGCCGTACAGAATGAGTAGTACAGCGAAAATCACCGCGAGCACGGTCACAACGATCGCCAGAAGCACGCCAAGCACGGTTGCACCTGCGCCGAATACGAGCGGCAATCCGATCGGGACGGCGAACAGCACCAGCACAATCAGCAGCAGCGGACTGATACCGCGCCAGCGGCGCTTCTCTTTTATCGGCTGTGCATGCGGTACAGCGGTCAGTTCGCGGTAGTCCGCCAGGATCTGCGCCGCAACTTTTGCCGGCTCGCCGAGTTCCTCGATGGCCTTCGCCTCGTTTTCCGGGCCTGCGTCATCAAAATATTCTTCGTAATAGCGCAGAGCGTTCGCGCGTTCCTCCTCCGGCAAAACCGAAAGCGCACGCCGCAGCGCTGCCATGTAATCTGCTCTGTTCATTCGTTCACCCCTCCAAAAAAGATCGTGTCGATCCCGCTGCGGTAGTTCTGCCAGTCGATGCGGTGCTGCCGCAGAGCGGCTCTGCCGTGCTCGGTGATCTGGTAGTAGCGTCGGTTGCGGCCCGCATAGGCTTGATCGTAGGTGGTCAGGCAGCCGTCCTTCATCAGCCGCCGAAGTACCGGATACAGCGTAGATTCGGAAATATCCAGTACCTTTTGTACGTCCTGCGTGATACGGTAGCCGTAGGTGCTCTCTCGCTCGACTACGGCAAGCACGATGCCGTCCAGCAGGGAGGACGAGATGGGATAGGACATATGGAATCCTCCTCTCCTGTGTTTCTAATAATATTATATGAAATATAATATAGTCCGTCAACAGGTATATCAAAAATAACTATGAAGGAATTGTAAATTTTGTGGGATCAGTGCAGGAAAAACACTGTTTTCACATTGTATTCGCGGAAAAGATAGCGTATAATGATATCTGTATAAGTATGGGCAGAGGAAACGAACGAAAGGGCGAATCTGATAAATGAAACTGGCTGTATTATTCGGCGGTATTTCGAGTGAGCACGATATCTCGTGCCTGTCTGCCGCTTCTATTTTGCGAAACCTGAATAAAGATAAATATGAAATCTATCCGGTCGGCATCACCCGCGACGGCGAGTGGTTCTACTGCCCGGACTGCGATCCGGACCGCGTAGAGAGCGGTGCGTGGGAGCGCATGACCGGCAAGGTAAAGGTCGTTCTCGCACCCGACCGCGGCATGCATGGCATGGTGCTGCTCCGTGAGGGAGAAATCGAGGTTGTCCGTCTGGACTGCGTATTTCCGGTGCTGCACGGCGTCGGCGGCGAGGACGGCACGATGCAGGGTCTGCTCGAACTGGCCGGCATTCCGTACGTCGGCTGCGGCGTAGCTGCAAGCGCGAACACGATGGATAAGGCGCTAACCAAAAAGGTGGTTGAGGGCACCGGCGTCCGTCAGGCGCGGTACTATCTGGCGCTGAGATATGACTTTGAGCGCAATGCCGAGGCGGTTGTCGCCGCGGCAGCGGAAACGCTGGGCGCGTTCCCGGTATTTGTCAAGCCGTGCTCGCAGGGCTCGTCCGTGGGCGTTGCCAAGGCGAACAATCTGCTCGAGCTGGCCGAGGGCCTGACCGAAGCATTTAAGCTGGATACCAAGGTGCTCGTCGAGGAGTTCATCGACGGTCACGAGGTCGAGTGCGCTGTACTCGGCAACCTCGAACCGCAGGCCTCCACGGTCGGCGAGATCGCTCCGACGCAGGAGTTCTACACCTTTGACGCCAAGTACAAGGACGAAAGCTCGCGTCTGTACATTCCGGCACATATCACCGAGGAGCAGATTGCGACCGTCCGTCAGGACGCTGTCCGCGTTTATACCGCACTCGGCTGCCGCGGCCTGTCCCGCGTGGACTTTTTCGTAACGCACGACAGCGGCGAGGTCGTTTTCAACGAGCTGAACGCGATTCCGGGCTTTACCTCGATCAGCATGTACCCCAAGCTGTTTGATTACGAGGGCATCGGCTATGCCGAGCTGCTCGACCGCCTGATCTCTCTGGCACTGGAGGAGCACAATGGATAAGCGTGCGATTGGCGTATTTGACTCCGGCTTGGGCGGTCTGACCGCCGTGCGCCGTCTGCACGCCCTGATGCCGCAGGAAAATATCATCTATTTCGGCGATACCGGCCGTGTGCCGTACGGTACGCGCGGCCGCGATATCATCACCAAGTACGCCCGGCAGGATGTGGCGTTTCTGCGCCAGTATGACCTGAAATCCATCATCATTGCCTGCAACACCGTGTCCGCTATCGCGCTTGACCTGCTTTCCGAGGAGAACGACATCCCAATCATCGGCACGGTCGAGCCTGCCTGCCGCCGCGCCATGACCATGACGCAGACCGGCAGAGTCGGCGTGATCGGCACGGCGGCCACCATCCGTTCGGGTGCATACGAGAAGTATCTGCACAAAAAGGACGGCACGCTCGACCTGTTCACGCAGGCGTGTCCGCTGTTCGTGCCGCTGGTCGAGAACGGCCGCGTGCACCGCGGCGATGTGGTCATCGAGACTGTGGTGAAGGAATATCTCACGCCGCTGAAGGACGCAGGTGTGGATACGCTCATCCTCGGCTGCACGCACTATCCGCTGCTTGAGGAGGTCATCGGCGACTTTATGGGTCCGGATGTGACGCTCATAGACTCGGGTGCCGAGGCGGCAAATCTTGCCTCCACGCAGTTTGACCCGAACGAGGGCACGGGTACTACACAGTATTTCGTTTCGGACGATCCGCAGGGCTTTGACCAGCTCGCCGAGCTGTTCCTGCAGGAAAAGGTCGATGTCGGTGCGGAGCTTGTGGATATTTCCCGTTATTAAAGCTGTTTTACGGCTAAGGAGCATAGAAATATGAAGAAGGACGTTTGGCTGACGATTTCCTCCCAGCAGCAGTTTGCGGGCTGTGACGAGGAGAACATCGACCTGCAAACCGCTGCCACGCTGTACGAGCGCGGCGGAAAATATTACATCGCATACGAGGAAAGTGAGCTGACCGGACTCGAAGGCACCAAGACCACCGTCAAACTGGACGGCAAAACGGTTGCCCTCATCCGCACGGGTACGTTTCCCTCGCACATGCTGTTCGCTGAGGACGAGCGCCATGTCGGTCTGTATCAGACGCCGGTCGGCAGCGAAATGGCTATCGCCACCCACACCTCGCGGGTGCACAACACCATCGGCGAGGACGGCGGACACCTCATCATCGACTACACGGTCGAGGTGGACAACTCTCTCATGGGAGAACACCACTTTGAGATGACGGTATCGACTAAACCGAACATTCAGGTCGTTTAACAAAGTAAAAATAAGAGATTTTAGATATAGGAGTGTACACATGAACGCATATGAGATCGCACGCGCCGAAGCAACCCGCGTTGTAGAAGCGGCGTACCGCAAGGCTGTAGCCGCAGGCGAGCTGCCTGAGGGCACCATTCCTCCGGTTGCGGTAGAGACCCCGAAGGATTCCTCCAACGGCGACTGGGCATCCACCTTTGCCATGCAGTGCGCAAAGCCGCTGCATATGGCGCCGCGCAAGATCGCGGAGAGCATCGTAGCCAACCTCGACCTCGAGGGCAGCTGCTTTGACACCGTGACCATCGCAGGCCCCGGCTTTATGAATTTCACGCTGAATCAGGGCTGGTACGAGCAGGCTGTCCGCGGTGTATTCGCCATGGGTGAGAATTACGGCCGTACCGAGAGCAAAAAGCCGGAAAAGGTCATGGTAGAGTTCGTTTCCGCCAACCCGACCGGCCCGATGCACATGGGTAATGCACGCGGCGGTGTTCTGGGCGACTGCCTGTCCTCGGTTCTGGACTGGTCCGGCAACGACGTTACCCGTGAGTTCTACATCAACGATGCAGGCAATCAGGTAGACAAGTTCGCGCACTCGGTCGAAGGCCGCTATATCCAGGAGATCCGCGGCGAGGACGCCATCGAGTTTGACGCTTCCTGGTATCAGGGCGACGACATTAAGGCGCTGGCGCATGATCTGGTAGAGCAGTACGGCGACAGCCTGCTCGAAAAGACCCCGGAGGAGCGCTTTGCCATTATCGAGGGCTACGGTCTGCCGACCAACATTGCCCGCATGGAGCGCGACCTCAAGCGTTACAAGATCAACTACGACGTATGGTTCCGTGAGTCCACTCTGCACGAGAGCGGCTACGTCAAGGAGACCATCGACATGCTGACCGCCAAGGGCGCAACCTACGAGACCGAGGACGGCGCACTGTGGCTCCGTTCGACCGACTTCGGCTGCGACAAGGACGACGTTCTGCGCCGTGCAAACGGTTTCTATACCTACTTTGCGGCCGATATCGCTTACCATCGCAACAAGTTCGAGAAGCGCGGCTTCGACCGTGTTATCAACATCTGGGGCGCTGACCATCACGGCCATGTAAAGCGTCTGCAGTGCGCTCTGGATGCACTCGGTCTGGACGGCTCGCACCGCCTGGAGATCGTGCTCATGCAGCTTGTCCGCATGATGCAGGGCGGCGAGGTTGTCCGCATGTCCAAGCGTACCGGCAAGAGCCTGACGCTGACCGACCTGCTCGACGAGATTCCGGTCGATGCAGCGCGTTTCTTCTTCAACAGCCGCGCCGCTGAGACCCAGATGGAGTTCGACCTTGACCTTGCTATCAAGCAGGATTCCGATAACCCGCTGTACTATGTGCAGTACGCGCACGCGCGTATCTGCTCTGTGCTCAAGAACGCACAGGAGAGCGGCATCGCGCTGCCGGATACCGGCAAGACCGACCTGTCTGTGCTGATCGGCGCAGATGAGCGTCAGCTCATCAAGCAGGTTGCTCTGCTGCCCGAGGAGATCGTGCAGTCCGCTGTCAGCCGCGATCCGTCGCGTCTCAACAAGTACGCCGTTGCACTGGCGCAGCAGTTCCATCATTTCTACAACGCCTGCCGCATCAAGGATGCCGAGCCGGCTGTCCGCGATGCGCGTCTGACCCTGTGTCTGGCGGCAAAGCAGACCATTGAGAACGTGCTGAAGCTCATCGGCGTAGACGCACCGGAATCCATGTAATTCGCATACTCTCAATCGAACCGCGTTATTCACGCGAGGAGACCCACATGAAAAAATTAGCGAAAAGAATAGCGGCACTGGCGATGACGGCGGCGATGATGACCGCCTCCGCCGGTGCGATCACGCAGGACGGACAGAGCGAAACGTGGTTTGACGGCGTTTGGGCGCTCATTGATGCTTTCGGCCTAAAGGCGGAGCATGATCCGTACGTTCTGCAGAACTATATCAATAAATATCTGGAAAAGCATCCGGATGAGATGTATGACGTGCTAAACGACATTCTCTCGCTGCTCGATACGCATTCCATGTATCTGTCGAGCGAGGAGTATTCGCAGGGCTTTTCGACGCTTGAGGGCTTTGTCGGCATCGGTGTCGGCCTGCAGGAGACAGAAAACGGCGTACAGATCGCTGAGGTCATGCGCTATTCAGCGGCGGAGGAAGCCGGTCTGCAGATTGGCGATCTTATCGTGAAAATCAACGGTGAGGACGCAACCAAGCTGAAAAATGCCGATGTAGCATCTAAGCTGCGCGGCGAGGAAGGCACGTCGGTCAAGCTGACCGTGCGCCGCTACGGACGGGACATTACCGTTACCTGTGAGCGCCGTCAGGTCAACCGCGTGTACGTTTCCAACAAGACGATGGCGGACGGTGTGGAGTACATCAAGGTCAGCGCCATCGGCTCGCAGAACGACTGGTCGGCGTTTTCGGAGATTTGGGACAGCCTGCCGTCCAAGAACACCCGTGCGGTCATTCTCGACCTGCGCGGCAACGGCGGCGGCCTGATCGACGCGGCGCTCAAAATGGCCAATGTTATGACACCGGTCAAGGATGCAGAGCTTGCCGGCGTGCGCTACCGCGATGATATGGGCGGTCTGGAGCAGACCTATTCGACCGGCAACGCGCTGCCGCTTAACAAGATTGTCGTTCTGGTGGACGGCGGCACGGCTTCCGCGGCGGAGCTGCTGGCAGGCAGCCTGCAGGATACCGGCTCGGCGACGCTCATCGGCAGCAAGACCTACGGCAAGGGACAGGGGCAGTTCCACATTGATCTGGTAAACGGCGACAAGCTGGTCATCACCACGCTGGAACTCGAGCTGCCTAAGCAGGGCTGCTGGGAAGGTGTCGGCCTGACGCCGGATATCCAGCTGGAAAACCGCAAGGTTACGGTCAATACCAAGAATCTCAAATCGCTCGATACGAGCACAACCCTGCGTTTTGGCGACAGTTCGGACGCGGTTTACGCCATGACCGAGCGCCTGTCGCTGCTGGGACTGCTCACCGAAGCAACCGGCAGGTATGACGGCGACGTAGCGGACGCGGTAGCGTCCTTCCGGGCGGCTTACGATCTGCCTGCGGCGCTGTATGCGTCTCCGGAGATGCTGAGCGCACTGGACGAAGCGGTTACTGCGCTGAACGGCCAGACCTATCTGGTGGACGATCAGCTGCAGAGCGCACTTGAAATGTGCAGGCTGGCGGCGGCAAAACCGCAGCAGTATACCGTTAAGAGTGACGGCAGCTGGACGAAAAAGTAAACTTTATCAACTGAAATATGAACATTTTTCATCTTCTTAGGAGGAAGAACAACCTTGGATATTCCTTTATGTCAATCCGAGCATAAACCGCAGCTTTTGCTGAACGATCCGGCGGCAATTTCGCTGTATCATACCGCGCCCGAGAAGTTTGCAGGCGCGCTTGCACCGAATGCCGAACTGTGTGATGCATGGGCTGAAGAGCTGGCGCCGCTGCCGGTCGGCCTGGCGCTCGAGTGTCCGCCTGAACCCGATGCGGAGCACTGCGAACGCCCGATCACCATGCACTACATTGAGCAGTGCAAGGAGGTCTTCCGTCCTCTGCTGCACGATGATGCGGCGTTCTATTATCTGCATGGCGCGCCGACGTTTCCGGCGCTGCGTGCCGCTGTGCTGGCTCTGGGCGATCTGTGCGGCCGAACGGTAATTGCGGAGCTGCATGTGGAGGACGATGAAGGCCATCTGCCGGACGGCACGGATGTGCGGGCGGCTATCGGTGTGCTGCAGCGCATTGGCGTTACGACTGTGCTGATCAGCGCACATGATCCCGAATCGCTGACGCAGGCGCTCGAAATTGCGGCGCCGTATGCGCGGCTGTCGCTCGGCGTGTGCATGCACGCGGACTGGCTGTCTCAAACCACACTGTACAACACCGAGGTCATTATGCCCGACATTACGGAAGCATTTGTCGCAGCGCTGCGCGGCAATCAGGTGGCGTGCAAAACGCTGCCGCGCGATCATGATGATTTTATCTGTGCGCCGGACGGCAAGCACGCGCATTTTATCGCTCCGACCATCGACATTTCGGATGAGATCGAGTGTGGTCCACATCTGGATGAGGATCTCATCGAAGCCGAGGATGATTCGGGTGCGTTTAAGCTGCTGCTCGAAACCGAAGAGGATGTTGTCACACTGGAGGAATCCCGCTATATGATCTCGCGTCCGCTGTGCCTGTGCGCGGAATCTGCCGACCTGCTGGAGCAGGGTCTGCGGGTATTTCCGGGACTTGCACTGTATGACGGCACATGGGAGCAGGAAGACGCGGTCATTTCGTACTTCGAGACGAAATACGGCATGATCCGCTTATAGGGGACTTCAAAAGTCCCCTATATACGAAAGACGGTTTCGGAGAAACCGCCTTTCGATACCCGAATGACGCCCGGCGCTATCCTTGCGCGACTTCTCGGTCGCGCTGCGCCCCAGGGGCACTGGGGCGGGGAAACAAAACCCACGCACATGTCGCGGGTTTTGTTGCGGCGCAATGCGCCGCGGATTGAATGCTGCCGCAGAGCGGCAGTCGCCTGCGGGCGGGACCAAAGACTCGGTTTTTCTGGACGAAAACCGGTCTTGTAGTTGCAATTATGCAAGCAAATTGTTATTGAATACCGTGCGGAGCGCGGTTATCTGGATAGGAAAGGCAGGGTGGAACCTATGGACTGGAGAGAAGTTACGATCTACACGACGACCGAGGGCATCGGTCCGGTCGAGGCACTGCTCGAGGACAACGGCGTAGAAGGCTATGTGCTTGAGGATGCGGCGGATTTTGAAGAATTTCTCAAGGACACCGAAATATACTGGGACTATGTAGACGAGGATCTGGTGCGCGAGAAGCGTGCACAGGAGACCTGTCTCAAAATCTATCTGCCGGACAGCGACGAGGGTGCAAAGCAGTACGCGGATATCCGTGCTGAGCTGGAAAACCTCAAGGCGCGCGATGAGGAGCACGCCTGGGGCCGACTGTGTACCGAAACCACGCTGACCCGTCAGGAGGATTGGGAGTGGGGATGGAAGCAGTATTTCAAGCCGTTCCCCGTAGGTAAGGGCTTTATGATCAAACCCTCGTGGGAGACGGTTGAGGACCCGCAGGGCCGCCGTATTCTGGAGATCGATCCGGCCTCCTCGTTCGGCACCGGCAGCCACGACACGACCCAGCTGTGCATGATGGCGCTCGAGGATGCGGTAAAGCCGGGCGACAAGCTGCTCGATATGGGCACTGGCTCGGGTATTCTGGCCATTGCGGCGGCTATGCTCGGCGCGGATGTGCAGACCATCGTCGATATCGACGAGAACTGTCTGAAAACTGCACATGAAAATGCGGAAAAAAACCATGTTGAGATTGGCAGAGGTCTGTGCGGCGACGCGCTGCGCGACCCGAAGCTCGCCGAGGACATCGGCGGCGGCTACGACGTGATCGTGGCGAATATCGTGGCTGATGTCATCATCGGCATGTCGCCCATGTTTGCGGATAAGCTGGTCAAGGGCGGCACGCTGATCTGCTCCGGCATCCTCAACGAGCGTGCCGAGGAGGTGCGCGCGGCGCTGGAAAAGAGCGGATTTACGATTCTTTCGCACGAGAAGAGCGATGACTGGAGCGCTTTTGCTGCGAAAAAGTGATTTGTTTCAGGATTCACGGAATGTTCACTTGCCAAACGGCTGTTTTTTTGCTAAAATAGGAAAGGTTATTTGATTATTATGCCTCGATTTTTTGTCGATCAGCAGCCGCAGGACGGCGTGCTGACCCTTACCGGAGAAAACGCGCATCACGCGGGACGTGTTCTGCGTCTGCGTGTCGGCGAAGGTGTTACCTTGTGTGACGGTGCCGGAATGGATTTTGACTGCACGGTGGAAGCCGTGGAGAAGGAAGCCGTGACCTGCCGGGTCGTAAGCTGCCACGCGGCGGATACCGAACCGAAGCAGTCTATCACGCTGTTTATGGCGCTGCCCAAGGGCGACAAAATGGAATTTATCGTGCAGAAGGCGGTAGAGCTCGGCGTCAGCCGTATCGTGCCGTATCTGTCCAAGAATTGCGTTTCCCGACCGGATAAGACCGAAAAGAAGGTGGAACGCTGGCGTAAGATTGCTGCCGAGGCAGCAAAGCAGTGCGGCAGAGGACGTCTGCCGGAGGTGGCAGCCGTTGTACCGGTCGCTCAGGCAATCGCGCAGGCGGCGGAAAGCGAAACGGCACTGTTTTTCTACGAAAACGAGAGGCGGACCGGTCTGCACGATGCGCTGGCAGGCGGTGTCAGGGACACGGTTTCGCTGATGGTCGGGCCGGAGGGCGGCTTCGATCCGGCTGAAGCAAAGGCAGCCGTGGACGCGGGACTGCAGAGCGTTTCGCTCGGTACACGCATCCTGCGGTGTGAGACTGCGCCGATTGCGGCGCTTGCGGCCGTGCTCTATGCCGGCGGCAACATGTGAGAAGAAATAAAGGGAGTGTTAAACATTGGCAAAAAACAATGTGGGTAAAAAGCCAATTTCTCAGGAAGAGTATACCACCAACAAGGTGCTCGCAGTATTCAGTGTGTGCCTGCTTGGCGTGCTGGTACTGATGATCCTCGAGCGCCTGCTGGGCTACAGCAACACCTGGAAGACCGGCGTGCTGGTAACGCGGGTGCTGCTCGGTGTGGGCATTGTCGGCGCGGCAGCCGGCATCATCATGCTGGGACAGGAGCATGCAGGCAAGCGCAGCAGCGTGCGCCGCATCGTGTGCGGACGCAATATGCTGATTGCAAGCATCGTTGCCATCGTATTCCTGACCGCGATCAACTACTACGGTACCATGCCGATCAAGGCGATGTATGTTGTCCTGCCGGTTCTGGCAGTGTATTATCTGGTGTATCATTCTTATGCGCCGGAATTTTTCCTGATTGCAGTAGATACCGGTGTGGGTGTTGCGGCAATGCTGGTGATTCACCGCGCGCTGGTTTCGGCTAACCATACATGGATGTCCACCGTGGCGGCAGCAGGTACCGTGGTACTGGCGCTGATCCAGATCGCTGTTACGGCTTCTCTGCGCCGCAAGAAGGGCAAGTTTACCTTCCGCGGCCGCAAGATCGACACCCAGTTCAGCAAGAACGCGTACCTGATGCTCACCATTACGCCGATCGTGATGGTAGCGCTGACGGCAGTCGTTGTACTTGCGGCAAGCCATGTCATGATCGCACTGGGTGCGGCAGCGGCATATCTGTTCATCACTGCGGTATACTATACCGTGAAGCTGATGTGATAATTGCATTTTCCTGTCGAAGCGCGGCGCGTTTTGACGGTTAGACAGCGGGCGGCGCAGCCGCCCGCTTTGTCATACCCGAAGGAGGGGACATATGAGACGGTTTTTCGGCTTTCTGCTGACCATGGCTCTGCTTGGCGGCGGTGTATTCTGGCTGCCGTATCTGCAGGCGGAGCCGGTGGATAACGTCTATCAGGCGGCAGATCTGCTCCGGCAGGACGCGGAGAACGGCGGAAACGGCGTTGCCTTCCGCGAGGACAACGTGGATGCGGACGAGGTGTACCGGGCGCTGGAGGCGCAGTATCCATACGCATTCGCGCTGCACGCGGTAACACGGCCGAACAAGACCATCGAGCTGAACGCCGAGATTTCCCGGCAGGCGCGGCAGGAGCAGGCGTGGGAGTATGCTAAGGTGCTGGCAGCTGGTTCGATCTCACAGACCATGACGGCCGAGGAGAAACTGCGTGCGCTGCACGATACCCTCATCCGCCAGTGCGAGTACGATGTGGATACGGCAGAGGAGGACGCTCCGGACGGCGCGGCACCCGCTTTTGCGGCAGACGGCGCGCTGCTCGATCATAAGGCCGTGTGCGCCGGTTACGGCCGCGCGTATGAGATGCTGTGCAAGGCGGCAGGCATTCAGGTCATCTATGTCGCATCCGAGGAAATGAACCATGGCTGGAATGCCGTGCGGCTGGGCGGCACAACATATTACATCGACTGCACGTTTGACGACCCGATTCCGGACAGAGGCGAATATGTATCCGATCAGTATTTTATGCTCACCGGAGATGAGCTGGCGCAGACGCATACCTGGAATGAGGCGTTCTACGAGCAGCTTCTGGACAGTCTGGAGCAGGGCGGAAAATAGCGGGAAAATCGGTTCCGAAACTTTTTCAAAATTTTTTTGAAAAAAGGTGTTGACATTTGCTCGATTATGGACTATACTAAACAAGTCGTCAGCGAGCGGGCGATAACAACGGAAAAGGATATGGCGGTATAGCTTAGTTGGCTAGAGCGTCCGGTTCATACCCGGAAGGTCATTGGTTCAAGTCCAATTACCGCTACCATTTTCCCTTGGCCCGTTGGTCAAGCGGTCAAGACACCGCCCTTTCACGGCGGTAACGGGGGTTCGATTCCCCCACGGGTCACCACTTGGAAGTTTAGCTCAGCTGGGAGAGCATCTGCCTTACAAGCAGAGGGTCAGCGGTTCGAGCCCGTTAACTTCCACCACGAAAACCACTCACGAAAGTGAGTGGTTTTTCTTTTTGTCTTTAGAAACTGCCGGCTTTCCGGGGCATACGAGGCGCGCAGCGCTACGTTCTGTCCGGGCGGCAGTTTTTTTTCAGCACCGGCTGAGCGGGGTACTCGAACTGCGTAAGCGTGTTCGCCTCTTTCAAGGCGGGAGGTTTTTCGCTGAGATTCAGCGAGAAAATGCGCCGTCTGCGGACGGCGGGAATGTGCCGCGCCCGCGGCAGAGCAGAGGGTAGACACCAAGGTTTCTACCCTCTTAACTCCCACTTCCTTTTGGGAGGGTTTGGCGCAGATTGCCGACATGTGACCGCTGCGAAATAGGGAACGGCAGAGGATTTTTTCTTCCGTAGGGGAGCACAGTGTGCTCCCATGTCTCGACATATTCGCAGTGCCGGATACTGTTCTGCTACACATGTGGGCTACTCTGCACAGAGCGCGGCATAACCGTGCCGCGCAATTCGTGAGCGCGTTATGATAGATAGAGTCTGCGAAAATAAATCGTACCAAACGCTTAATTCATAGGTGCCGTGCGGTATAACGTGTTAAAGAGTTGCGCAACACGGTCATGTTGCGCCTGCGGAAATTTAACCGCCTGTGTAGCAGTAATGTATCTGACCCTGCGAACAGATTGCGAAAAACACGGAAGTAAAAATCCTCTGCCGTTCCCCTATTTCGCAGCGGTCACATGTCGACAATCTGCGCCAGACTAACAAATAAGGGAAAGGCAGGAGTTCAAAGAGGAAGGGACACCTACGGTTTCCCTTCCTTTTTGCCCACCGCCGTGGGTACGGCGCTGCCCCAGCCGCGGGTGCGGCAATCTCCCGCGCTCCGCAGAGCGCAACTCCTCGCTGAATTTCAGCGAAAAATTCTCCGCCCGTTAGGGACGAACACGCTTGCGCAGTTCGAGTACCCCGCTCAGCCGGTGCTGAGAAATGCCGCCCGAATAGGGCGGACCGCCTGCGCGGTTCGTGCATCCCAGCGGGTCGGTGCCGGAATAGCCTGCGTTGCGGTTAAACCGCCGCAACTTCACATAAACTACGTTTGCGTTACTCCCACATATACGGTATAATATAACCCGTTAGACAAACTTTTCCGGAATCGAGGGAAATTATGCAACAAGTGACCCGAAAAATGCTGGGTGCGGGAATCAATCTCACCTGCGTGACCACACCGAAGTTTAAGCGGGCAGTGCTGCGTGCGATGCTGGTGCTGCCGCTCGGCGGCGAGGATGCCGCGCTGCGCGCGTGTCTGCCGCAGGTTTTGCGCCGCGGCACGGCTAGGCTGAACGACATGCAGGCGTTCGGCACCGCGCTTGACGAGCTGTACGGTGCGCGTATTGAAGCCGCAGTGCGCAAGGAGGGAGAGAACCTGTGCATCGGCTTTCTGTCCGACTGTATTGATGAGGCTTATGCACCGGGAGCCGACGGTCTGACCGCCGGTGTGATCGGTCTGCTGTGCGATCTGCTGTACAACCCGTATCTGCAGGACGGCCTGTTCTGCGCCGCTTATGCAGAGGGCGAGCGCGGCAACCTGATCGACCGCATTGCCGCACTCAAAAACGATCCGCGTTCGTGGGCGCCGCGCCGGCTAAACGAGATCATGTGCGAAAACGAGGACTACGGCAAGTCCGCGCTCGGTACGATCGAGCAGGCGGAGCGCATTACGCCGGAAACGTTGTACGCGGCCTATCGCCGTGCGCTGAGTGAGGCGCAGGTGGAGCTGTTCTACTGCGGTACGATGATGCCGGACGAGGTGGAAGCACACTTCATGGCAACGCCGCTGGCCCAGCCGCGCGAGGGCACGCTGTATCAGCCGCACACGGTCGTGCAGGCGCGGCCTGCCGGTGATGTTCGTGAGGTCGTTGAGGATGCCGAGGTAACTCAGGGCAAGCTGTCGCTCGGCTTCCGTACCGGCGGTGCATCACTGACCGGCGGAGAACCGACGGCGTACTGGATGTTCCAGACCATCTACGGCGGCTCGACAAGCGCGAAGCTGTTTCTCAACGTACGCGAGAAGAAGTCGCTGTGCTACTATGCAAGCGCACAGTTTGTCGCCTCCAAGGGATTGATGATCGTCAACTCCGGCATTGAGAACAGAAATTTCGAGGTCGCACGCGATGAAATCCTGCACCAGCTGGATTTGTGTCGCAAGGGCGAAATTACGGACGCAGAACTCGAAAGCGCACGCAAAACGCTGGTCAACGGCTGGCGCACCATGCTCGACGACCCGCTTACACTCGAGCGCTACTGGATGGGACAGGCGGCTGCAGGCACGCTCGTATCGCCCGAGGAGCGCATCGAGCAGGTGACCGACATCACGCGCGAGCAGGTCATTGCCGCGGCACAGAGCACCGCGCTTGACACGGTATTCTTTATGAAGGGAGCGGCAAAATGACAAAGAATTATTCCGCTCTGCACGAGAGTATGCAGACCCGCACGCTGGCAAACGGTCTGCGCATCTGCTATCTGCCCAAGGAGGGCTTCAGCAAGACCTTCGCCATTCTGGCGACCGATTTCGGTTCGGTGGACGCATCGTTCACCTTTGAGGACAAGCGGTATGACACACCGGCGGGCGTTGCGCACTTCCTTGAGCATAAGATGTTCGAGGATGAGGACGGCAATGCACTGCAGAAATTCGCCCGCACCGGTGCAAGTCCGAACGCGTTCACAAGCCACACCATGACGGCGTATCACTTTTCCTGTACCGACCGGTTTGAGGAGAATCTGAAGATTCTGCTTAAATTCGTGTTCACGCCGTACTTCACGGATGAAAACGTGGAGAAGGAACGCGGCATTATCAATCAGGAGATCCGCATGGTAGAGGACACACCCAATTGGGAGGTGTTCGTTGGCGCGTATGAGGGCCTGTATCGCAATCATCCGGTGCGCGTGTCCATTCCGGGCAGCGAGGAGAGCATTTCGCATATTACACCGGAGCTGCTGTACACCTGCCACCGTGCGTTTTACAGTCCGAAGAACATGGCGCTTGTGGTGTGCGGCACAGCGGACTTCGAGCAGGTATGCCGCATGGCAGAGGAGATTTCACCGAAGGACGCACCCGAGATCGGTCAGCGTCATTACGGCGAGCGCCGCGCGGAAGTCCATCAGCCGGTTGTGACGCGCAAAATGCAGGTGTCGTTGCCGCAGTGCATGGTCGGCTTTAAGGACGAGCCGGTTCCGGCAGGCGAAAGCCGCCTGCGCCGCAGTCTGATCGGTGATCTGGCGGTGCGTATTCTGTGCGGCGATACCTCTCCGCTGTATGCAAAGCTGTACGAGAAGCGGCTGCTCGGACGCGATTTTGATGTGGATTATTCGCTCATTCCGGATGGCGCATGCGCGATCCTCGGCGGCGAGAGCCGAGATCCGGCGGCTGTGCGCGAAGCACTTGAGCGGGAGACTGCACGGCTGGCGCAGGAGGGCATCGAGCCGAAGCTGTTCTGCCGCATGAAGAACGCGTTGTACGGCATGCGTTTGCGTATGCTGGATGTGCCCGATCTGTATGCACGGCAGGAGATCGCTTCTGTTTTTGCCGGCGAGCATTATCTGGATTTTGCCGAACTGTTTGACACTATCCATGCGGAGGATGTGCAGGAAATGTTCCGCCGCTGGGCACAGCCGAACCGCTCGACCATGTCGGTGGTAGAGCCGAAGTAACGATAGAAAGAAGAAAGATCATGGAACACGCAATTTCATTTCCGGTGCTCGGACTGGATTTTAACATCAACCGTGTCGCCGTCAATCTGTTCGGCAAGGATATTTACTGGTATGGCATCATTATCTGCCTGGGCTTTGTGCTGGCGGCGCTGTATGTCAATCGACGGACGAAGGAGTTCGGCGTTACGTCGGACAATCTGATGGACTGCCTGATCATCTGTGTGCCGGTCGGCATCATCTGCGCCCGTATTTACTATGTGGCATTTGAATGGGGATATTACAGCCAGCATCCGAATGAGATCATCGCCATCTGGAAGGGCGGCATTGCGATTTACGGTGCGGTCATCGGTGTTGTGATTGCACTGGCGGTGTACAGCAGAATTAAGAAACTGTCGTTTGCCAGCCTGTGCGATCTGGCGGCATTCGGTCTGCTGATCGGTCAGTGCATCGGAAGATGGGGCAACTTTGTCAACGGTGAGGCACATGGCGGTGCAACCTCTCTGCCGTGGGGCATGAGCATTGACGGCGCTTCTCCGGTGCATCCGACCTTCCTGTATGAGTCGCTGTGGAACTTTGTCGGTTTCCTTGTGCTGCATTTCTATTCGAAGAAGCGCAGGTTCAAGGGCGAAATGGCGCTGCTGTATGTAGCGTGGTACGGTCTGGGCCGTGCGTGGATCGAGGGCCTGCGGACGGACAGCCTGTATCTCGGCCCGGTGCGCGTATCGCAGCTGCTGGCCGGCATAAGCTGCATTGCGGCGATTGTTGTGCTGGTGTGCCGATATAAGCGCATCAAGGTCGAGAAGGCATTCTACGCGCCGGAGCAGGACAAGGCGGACGAGAAAAAAGGCGAATAACATTTCACGATAAAGGAGAACGACAATATGAGTGCAGTAAGAATGGACGGCAAGGCACTGTCCGCGAAGGTGCGCGGCAGCATTCTGGCAGAGACCGAAGAACTGAAAAAGCAGGGTGTAACGCCGGGTCTGGCGGTTATTATCGTCGGCAACGATCCGGCGAGCGAGATTTACGTCCGCAATAAGGAGCGCGCCTGCGAGCAGTGCGGCTTTTACAGCGAGAAGTACGCGCTTCCCGAGGAGACCACGCAGGAGGAACTGCTCGGTCTGATCGCACAGCTGAACGAGAGCCCGGCAATTTCGGGCATCCTGTGCCAGATGCCGGTGCCGAAGCATATTTCCGAGCAGGCGGTCATCGACGCCATTGACCCGAAGAAGGACGTGGATGCGTTCCATCCGGTCAATGTCGGCAAGATCATGGTTGGCAATTTTGATTTCGTGCCGTGCACGCCCGCGGGTGTCATGGAGCTGCTCGACGAGTACAAGATCGACCCGAAGGGCAAGGAATGCGTCGTGGTCGGCCGCTCGAATATCGTCGGCAAGCCGATGAGCATGCTGCTGCTGCACCGTCACGGTACGGTTACCATCTGCCACAGCCGCACGCAGGATCTCGCAGAGGTCTGTCGCCGTGCGGATATTCTGGTAGCCGCTGTCGGCAAAGCGGGCTTCATCACGCCGGATATGGTCAAGGAGGGCGCAGTGGTGATTGACGTTGGCATCAACCGCAACGCCGAGGGCAAGGTCTGCGGCGATGTGGCGCCGGAGGTTATGGAAAAGGCCTCTTACATGACGCCGGTTCCGGGCGGCGCCGGTCCGATGACCATCACCATGCTGATGAAGAATACGCTCAAGGCGGCAAAGCTGCAGAACGGCATCCGGTAAATAAAAAACGTCCGTATCCGGGTTGACAATCCGGATACGGACGGGTATACTGAAAGTAACGAAAGGTGCTGCCGGTAGACGGTCAGCCCCTAAAGAAAACGGAAGAAATAACCGCATTCATTTGAACTGCACCCCATTTGTTAGACAGTATGGTATACTATCTAACAAGTGGGGTGTTTTGCTATGCCAAAGGGAGTACCGAACAAACGATACACAGCGGAATTCAAGAAGCTGGTGATCGAAACCATGCAGGAAGAGAAATTGAGTTACAGCGAAACCTGCCGACGATTTGATGTAAACAGCAGAGATCAGATCAAATCATGGGAGCGAATCTACCTGGAGGAAGGACCGGAAGGCTTTGCCGTTGAACGGCGCGGCCGCAGCAGTAAGGGTCGTCCGCCAAAGCAGTTGCCGAAGCAGGTAGAAGAAGATCTGCTGGCAGAGGTTCAGCGGCTGCGTGCGGAGGTAGACTACCTAAAAAATTTGCAAGCCTTGGTTTTGGAAGACGAGCGACGCCAGCACAAAAACGCTGGTAGTTCAAAGCTAAGGCAAAACACGCACTCAGTATACTGCTCTCAATCGCTCAACTGCCCCGTGCAACTTTCTACTATCATTTGAAGCAGATGCAGAGAGAAGACAAATATGCATCTGTTAAAGAAGAAATCGCAGCAATTTACCACGAAAACAGGGGCCGGTACGGCTATCGCCGGATCACGGCAGAACTTCGCAAGCGTAAATTCTCTGTGAACCACAAGACTGTCCAGCGGCTCATGAAGAAGCTGGGCTTAGTTTGTCATGTCAGGATGAAAAAATATCGTTCCTACAAGGGAGAAGTAGGCAAAATTGCACCAAATTTGCTAAATCGGGATTTTCATGCCGAAAAGCCGAATCAGAAATGGGTCACGGATGTGACGGAGTTTAGCCTGTTCGGAAAAAAGCTCTATCTATCCCCGATTCTCGATTTGCACAGCAACGATCTGGTCAGCTATACCATATCGGATCGTCCTGTGCTCATCATGGTGACGACCATGCTGAACGAGGCATTTGCAAAAATTCCGGACGGAACAAACCTCATTCTCCATTCTGACCAAGGCTGGCAGTACCAACACAAACAATACCAACAGATGCTCCGGGAGAAAGGTGTTCGCCAGAGCATGAGCCGCAAGGGAAACTGTCTGGACAATGCTGTGATAGAAAATTTCTTTGGGCTGCTCAAAAGTGAGCTACTGTATTTGCAGGAGTTCCGCTCCATGGAACACTTCAAACTGGAACTGATCGAATATCTAGATTACTACAACAACCGCAGAATCAAGGCAAAGCTAAAGGGCTTGCCGCCTGCAATTCACAGACAGCAAGCCCTTTCGGCTGCTTGAACAATTTTTACTTCAAAATATTGTCTAACTTTTTGGGGTCACTTCAATTTGGAGATGGTGGCGGTTATTTCTTTTTTATTGCGATGATGTAACCAGTAGCAAAAATCAAAATAAGAATAATTGCATTATAGTCCATCGGCAACACCCCCTTGCAGGGGCTGCGGGCAATATCCTGTCATTCCGACGGCGGTGCTTTGCAAAAAATATTGCGCCCTGTCTTTGTTGCACCTTTTTGTAATACCGCGTATTACTGCAAAGGTTCGCCGCGACAGGACGCATCTTTTTCGCAAATCACTCTTGCAGAATAACAGGATACTGCCCGACCGCCTACCGTGAAAGCACAGCAGCACCTTTCTTACCGTTAAGTATAGCCGAGTTCGACAGAATGTGCAGCACGGTGCGGCGGTAATCAATCACAGCCTTTTTCAATCCCTCCAGATTTCGGCGGGATTGTTTTTATTTTGTAAATTAGAAAAGATTGACCTTTGTCCGGATTCATTCTATAATAAAGCTAATGAGTTAACCGCAACATACGGTTTATCACGTCAGGGGAGGACGAATACAATGGATATGAAGAAGCTTGCCGGCGATAAGGCGGCAGAGTATGTAAAGGACGGCATGGTTGTTGGTCTGGGCACCGGTTCCACTGCGTACCACATGGTAAATGCAGTAGGCGAGATGGTAAAGAACGGCCTGAAGATTCAGGCGATCCCGACCTCCAAGGCTACCGAGGCGCAGGCTCGTGAACTGGGCATTCCGCTGCTGACCATCGACGAGCTGGATCACGTTGATCTGGCAATCGACGGCGTAGATGAGATCGACCCGCAGTTCAACGCCATCAAGGGCGGCGGCGGTGCGCTGTACCGCGAGAAGGTCGTTGCATCCATGGCGAAGGAAGTTATCTGGATCATGGACGAGTCCAAGCTGGTAGACAAGATCGGCGCTTTCCATCTGCCGGTTGAGATCGCACAGTACGGCTCCAAGCAGGCGATGGAGCGCATGGCAGCTTACGGCTGGAATCCGGTTCTGCGTGTACGCGACGGCAAGACCTTCGTTACCGATAACGGCAACTTCATCGCGGATCTGCACCTCGGCGCAGGCTTTGACATTCAGGACGTTTACTCCAAGCTGACCGGCATGCTCGGCGTGCTGGAGCATGGTCTGTTCCTCAACATGTGCAAGCGCATGATCGTCGGCCACTCCAACGGTGAGGTTCAGGTCATCGAAAATCCGTCCAAGTAAGCGCAGCTGAAAGGCAGGAGAATTAATGATGGATCAGAACGATCAGAACGACCGCTTCGACAGATTCGACCGCTTTGAGCCGGACTTCAGCCGGTTCGAAAGTGCCTCGGACCGCAGTGAGCGCTCGAGCAGCCTCGACCGCAGTGAGCGTCCCGCACGCACAGGCAGACGTCAGCCGGTACGTCCGGTGCGTTCCGGCATGCGTATGGGCAAAGGCAAGCCGATGCGCAGAGCATCGGTCAAGCTGAACTACCGCATGGTGCTCTGCATTGCCGTGCTGGTACTGCTTTTGCTGACGATCATCTTCGGCGGACTGTTCAAGTCCCGCGGCAGTAAAATTGCGGACCTGAACTCGCAGATCGAAACACTGAATAAGGATAAGGACAATCTGTCCGCACAGATTGGTGCGCTGACGCAGGAGAATCAGACCCTGCAGAGCAGCATCACCGCAACGCTTCCTGCGGCTAAGACCGCAGAGACCAACAGCATCGTGGATCTGATCCCGATGCTGAACGACGGCGTTTATGTAGTACAGAGCACCGGCTCGCAGCTTCGCTACATCAGCGTTCCGAAGGGCTACCTGCAGGACAAGCTGGGCGAGTACCGTGATGACGCTTCCGGCTATGCCGCCTCCACCGGCGATGCACCGATCTGCCAGTACTATGTGCTGTTCACCGACCGCGTGATCGGTCTTGCAGAGGGCGACACCGGCTTTGTCAGCACCGACCGCAGCGCAACCGGCTCGACGAGCACGATTCCGTCCGGCTTCTATGATTTTGTTGCTTCGTTCTTCAACAACAGCAGCAATACCGCGGCTTCCGGCAGAAGTTCGGATAACAGCTCTGACAGTTCGGGCGACAGCAGTGCGTCCGACAATTCGTCTGACAGCAGCGCTTCCTCCGCATCTGCGGATGCAAACGCATAATCTGCGGAAAAATTAAAAAAATCAGAGGCATGGACTTGACAGTTCGTGCCTCTTGTGATATGCTATTAAAAGCCGCATTGTGCATAGGCTTTTGTAAGTGTGTATCAAACGATGCACCGCCGTGCCAAGCGTGACTCTACAACGAAAGAGAGGGAAAACACATGTATGCCATTCTGAAAACTGGCGGCAAGCAGTACAAGGTATCCGAGGGCGACGTAATCTACGTTGAGAAGCTCGGCGTAGAGGACGGTGCTACCGTATCCTTTGACGAGGTTCTGGTAGTAGGCGAGGGTGATTCCATCACCGTAGGCGCTCCGTACGTTTCCGGCGCGGTTGTAACCGGCACGGTTGAGAAGACCGGCAAGGGCAAGAAGATCAACATCTTCAAGATGAAGCCGAAGAAGGGTTATCGCCGTCGTCAGGGTCATCGTCAGCCGTACACCAAGGTGACCATCGCGTCCATCAAGGCGTAAGACCGTGACCAAAGTCACTTTTTCGCTGCAGGAGGATAAAATCCTCGCGGTGGACATTCTCGGCCACGCAGGCTATGCGGAGGAAGGGGAAGACATCGTTTGCGCAGCGATCTCCAGTGCGGTTATGCTGACGCATGCGCTGCTGTATGATGTACAGCATATTCCGGTCGATACTCTCATTGAGGATGACGGAGCGCATATCCGCTTTACGCTGCCGAAAGGCGATGTAGAACGCGGACAGGATGCACTTTGTGCTCTGAAGCTGCATTTTTCCGAACTGGAACAAAACTATTCTGATTTCTTGAACGTAATGGAGGTGCAAGCAGATGCTGAAGATTAGCTTACAGTTTTTCGCTCATAAAAAGGGCGTTGGTTCGACCAAGAACGGTCGTGATTCCGAGTCCAAGCGACTGGGTGTAAAGCGTGCAGACGGTCAGACCGTACCGGCAGGCAACATCCTGGTTCGCCAGCGCGGCACCAAGATCCACCCGGGTGTGAATGTTGGCCGCGGTAAGGACGACACCCTGTTCGCAAAGGTTGAGGGCGTTGTTCGCTTCGAGCGTCTGGGTAAGGACCGCAAGCAGGTTTCCGTTTACCCGCAGTAATTATAGCGATTGCAGTATAGGGGGCTTCAAAAGCCCCCTATATTCAAATTCCGGTTCCTTGCGAAACCGAAATTTGATACCCCAACGGCGCCGCACAATGCGGCTGGGTCGGGGTAACAAAACATCCGGCAAAGCTGGACGTTTTGTTGCGGCACGGAGTGCCGCGATTAAATGATTGCGCCGGAGGCGCAATTCGCCTGCGGGCGGGCCAATGACTCGGATTTCTGGACGGAATCCTGTCATGTGGTTGCAGTTTGCAAGCAAACTGGTATTTTATTGTCCCAGACTTCGTCTGGGATTTTGTTGATTTTAGATAGATATTACACCTTTGAGAAGAAAGGAGGACTACCATGTTTATTGATATTGCAAAAATCAAGATTGTATCCGGCAAGGGCGGTGACGGCAAGGTTGGTTTTCACCGCGAAAAGTATGTGGCGGCCGGCGGTCCGGACGGCGGCGACGGCGGCCGCGGCGGCTCGGTCATCTTCAAGGTGGACGACAATCTGTCCACGCTGCTCGATTTCCGTTACAAGAAAAAGTATGTTGCGGCTCCCGGTGAGCCGGGCGGCGGCAAGCGCTGCAAGGGCAAGGATGGTGCGGATCTGATCATTCGTGTACCGCGCGGCACGATCATCCGTGACCAGAAAACCGGTCAGGTCATGAAGGATATGTCCGACAGCGAGCCGTTTGTAGCAGCCAAGGGCGGCAACGGCGGCTGGGGCAACACGCATTTTGCAACGCCGACGCGTCAGGCACCGCGTTTTGCCAAGCCGGGTCTGCCGGGTGTCGAGCGCGACATTATCCTTGAGCTGAAGCTGCTGGCCGATGTTGGTCTGGTTGGCTTCCCGAATGTCGGCAAGTCCACGCTGCTGAGCATGGTTTCTGCGGCGCGTCCGAAGATTGCAAACTACCACTTTACGACTCTGGTGCCGAACCTCGGCGTGGTTTCGGTCGGTGAGGAGCAGAACTTCGTCATGGCCGATATTCCGGGTATTATCGAGGGCGCAAGCGAGGGTGCAGGTCTGGGCCACGACTTCCTGCGGCACATTGACCGCTGTCGTCTGCTGCTGCATCTGGTTGACGCGGCAGGCAGCGAGGGCCGCGACCCGATCGACGACATTGAGAAGATCAACGCAGAGCTTGCCGGCTACAGCGAGTTTCTGGCAGCGCGTCCGCAGATCATTGTTGCCAACAAGACCGACCTGCTGGGCGATGACCGTGAGCCGGTCGAGAAGATCCGCAAGTACGCAGAGGAGCGCGGCTTCCTGTTTGCGGAGCTGTCCGCGGCGACCAATCAGGGCGTCAAGGAGCTGATGAACCTGACATGGCACGAGCTGCAGCAGCTGCCGTCGGTATTCATCTACGAGCCGGAGTTCGTCGAGGTCGAGGAGAAGGCCGCAACCGAGAACGACTGGACCATCGAGCGCGACGGCGACGCATATGTTGTCACCGGTGCATGGGTGGACAAGATTATGGGCTCGGTCAACATCGACGACTACGAATCCCGCCAGTATATGGATCGTATGCTCCAGTCTGCAGGCATTTACGCCAAGCTGGAGGAAATGGGCATCGAGGAGGGCGCTCCGGTCGTGATCGGAGAGTTCGAGTTCGAGTACGTTTACTAAACTGGGTGAAAGAGGACCTTTGGGTCCTCTTTTTTCATATCGTGTGGTTGATTCAGAGTGAAGAGAACGTGCGGGAGTAGCATAATGGCAATATCACCAAAAAACCGTATCGTCCTATGTTCAATCTGCCAAAGTAGTGCTATAATAAAAGCATAATGCACAAAAGGGGAGCTGACAAACTGTGCAACAACAAAAGAACGATAAAACAACCTGCCTGTTGCTTGCGCTGACCACGATTTTCTGGGGCAGCCTGTACACGGCGAGCAAGGTACTGCTCGATGTGATTCAGCCGTTCACGCTGCTGTGCCTGCGCTACATCATCGCGGCCATCGCCATGACCATCCTGCAGCGCCTGCGTAAACCCGACCCGAACGGAAAGCCGCGCAGGATCAAGGGCGGCGACTGGAAATATGTTATTATGTTCGGCCTGGGCGGCTATGTGCTGTCCATCGGTCTGCAGCAGTACGGCACCAAGCTGGCGGGAGCGTCGCTGGCATCGCTCATCAACTGCATGAACCCGATCGCCATCTGCTTCTTTGCGGTGCTGCTGCTGCATGAGCGCATGACGATGAAGAAGGTCGTCTGCATTGTCAGCGCGGTTGCCGGTGCGGTCTGCATCGTCGGGGGAGACGCCGGCGGCGGTCATATCCTCGGCATAGCGCTTTCGCTCGGTTCGGTGCTGACGTGGAGCGCGCTGAGCGTGTTCATGCGCTCGTTCTCGCAGAAGTATGATGCGCTGACCGTCACGACCTACGGTATTTACGTTGCCGCTATCGGTACGCTGCCGCTGATGCTCCGCGAGATCATCACCCACCCGGAGATGGACTTCCTGCACGCGAAGTACATCCTTGTGCTGTTTTATGTGGCGATTTTCTGCACGACCATTCCGCATTCGCTGTGGAATTACTGTCTCTCCCGTGCAGAGGCGAGCACCTGTTCTCTGTTTTACCCGATTCAGCCGCTCACCTCGATGGTACTCGGTGTCCTGCTGCTGAACGAGCACATGACGGTCGGCTTTATTGCCGGTGCGGTGCTTATCGTGTTCGGTGTGCTGTATTCAACGCTCGGCAAAGAGAAAACCAGATGAGACGCCTTGGCTTTGCCCGATGTTATAGGTTAAGCTGAAAAATCCTCCTGTCTTCAGAAGAAGGCAGGAGGATTTTTTATTCAAAACGGCGAAAGAGAGATGACGATGAAGCCCAAAGAGTAAAAACACGGGGATGCAGTCCGGATCGTGACAGATTGCAGCCGGTTTGCCGAATTTACAATCCCAAATCCTTAAACCGCGAATACATGGACTGTACGCCGTACAGTGCCGCCACCGGATTGTGCTGCAGTACCCGGTCCTTGACGATCATAACCGTTGTCGGAACCTTGCTGTGGCGCAGAAACAGGGTATCATGTCCGACGCACAGACCAATCACGATGTTGAAATCGCAGCCGTGCGCGGCAAGCGTCTTGGCCTGCATGATCGGGTTGCACATGGACTCGTGTCCGCAGCCACCGTTGAGCTTTTTCTCGTTCGGCACGCCGATCTCGGTCTTGTCCTGTGCACCGACCTTGCAGCCGACCGTGAAATATTCGATGCCTTTTGCCTTGAGAATACGGGCGAAGATGGAAGCCTCTCGCATCAGACCGACGCAGGACGCGATGCCGATCTTTTTATAACCCATGCGCTTGATGAACTCGATGGTTTCCTCGACACGGGTCAGGCGGCCGTAAAACTCGCCTTCAATGCACGCGGAGGTGCGGGCAATCAGACCCTGTTCCGGGTCGTTGCGGTAGATTTCAAGTGTTTCCTCGAGCAGTGCCTTATCTACGTTCGTCGTCAGGCAGAACGGCGGGTACTGCTCCTCGCTGGCCGAACGGCAGCCGAGTCTGCTGCAGTCCGAGCAGCTGTGTGTGCATTTCAGTTCCGACATAATCCTTTCCTCCCTGTAAAAACGATGTTATGCCTTTGCGTTTGTGTCCTGTGCGGGCTTGGTGATTTTGCCGCTGCAGCAGTCGTCCTCAGCCTCGGCTGCTGCTGCCGGCTGGAAGCTGACAGAGGAGGCATTTGTGGATTTAGTGGCGGTATCGGTGGAAGCGTCGCTCTCCGGTGCATCCGGAACATCATCGAAGAAGATATATGCATTGTCTGCGAACTTGGTCGCATCGGTGCCTTCCTTGAGCACGCCAATCTGGGTCAGCTCCTCGGCGTTCTGCTTGAGTGCGTCATAGCCGCCCTGAACCGAAGGCTTGTAGTTGTAGGTCTTGAGAATCTGTGCGCAGAAGTCCACGTCGCCGGAGACATACTCCTTTTCGGTGATGATCTTTGCGGTCTCGTCCGGGTTTTCCTGTACCCACTGAGATGCCTTCTGTACGGCACGGGTGAAGGCTGCTGCAGCCTTCGGGTTCTCCTCAGCCAGTTTGCTGGTGACGAATGCTGCGCAGCAGTACTCGTCCTTGTACTCGGGATCGGTTGCGGTGTCGATGAGAGCGGTCAGACCGTACTGCTCCTCTGCAATAGAAGCCGCCGGGTCGCCGAGTGCGATTGCGTCAACGGCACCGTTCTGCAGTGCCTGTGCCAGATCGTTGCGGGAGTAAACCGAGAATTCAACCTCCATGTTCTGGTCGGTCACGCCGATGCCTGCCGCGCTCAGCGAGCGCTTGGAGACAACGGTTGCCGCGTCAGCCAGACCGGGTACGCCGATCTTCTTGCCCTTGAGGTCGGCAATGCTCTTGATGTTGCTGCCACCGGGCACGAGCAGCTTGGTGCAGCCGGTGTGGATGCCGGTGGTGAACTTGATGGGCAGGCCGTTCTCGAGCGGCTGGAGCATTTTGCCGATCAGGCCCATACCGACATCAACCTGATCCGCGCCGATGGCCTCGGAAACGTGTGCCGCGTCAACCGTTACCTGCTCAATGTCCAGACCTTCGTCCTCAAAGTAGCCGTTCTCGATCGCGATGTACATCGGTGCGGCACAGAGAGAAGGAGAGTAGATCAGACGCAGGTGGGTTGCGCCGGAATCTGCTGCCGCGGAAGCGTCCGAATTGCTGCTTGAGCCGCCGCAGGCGGTAAGCGAGAGTGTCAGTGCAGCTGCGAGAAGTCCGCTTGCCACTCGAAATAAAATACCGTTCTTTTTCATGGTTTTCTGTCCTTTCAAGGAAAATATATAATAAAAACAATAATAATGAACGTACGTTCTTTAATGTGATTTTAAATATAGTAGTTGGGCTCTTTGATCGTGCCGCCGTAATGCAGCTGCCGCAGGATCTCTGCGCGGTAGTGGAGGAAATCCTCCGAGCTGCGCGCTCTTGGGCGGGCAAGCCGGATATCTAGCGTGCCGGTGATGCGTCCCGGTCGGGGTGTCATAACGACCACCTTGTCCGAAAGATACACGGCCTCATCCACATCATGCGTTACCATGATGGCGGTCATGCCGGTTTCCTTCCAGATGCGCAGGATCTCGTCCTGCATGTTCATGCGGGTAAAGGCATCGAGTGCACCGAGCGGCTCATCGAGCAGGAGCACCTTGGGCTTGCCAACGAGTGCTCTTGCGAGAGATGCGCGCTGGCACATGCCGCCGGAAAGCTGGTGCGGATACGAATGCTCGAAGCCCTTGAGGCCGACCATCTCGATAAATTCGTCTACGCGGTCCTTTTCCTGCTTGTAGATGCCGCGGGCGCGCAGACCGAACGCGATGTTATCGTAAATCGACAGCCACGGGAACAGCGTGTGCTCCTGAAACATGAAGCCGCGGTCTGCACCGGGGGCCTTGATAGGTGTGCCGTCCAGCGTCAGGCTGCCGTCGTCCATCGGAATCAGACCGGAGATCAAACGCAGCAGCGTGGACTTGCCGCAGCCGGATGGTCCGATCAGCGAAACGAACGAACCGGCGGGAATATCGAGCGAAACATTGTCGAGAGCGGTAATGCGCTCTCCGGTGGGATTGACAAAATGTTTGGATACACCCGAAATCGAAATACTTCCTACCATTTGATAACTCCTTTCTGCCATGCGAGTACGCGGTCGCGGAACTTGAACAGCAGCGTGATGAGAATGAAGAAGGTGACTGCAATGATGATCAGTCCGGCATATACGTTGGCATATGCCATCATTTCCTTCTGCCAGTTGATGTACCAGCCGATGCCGTACTTGGCGCCGAGCATTTCGGCGGTGACCAGCGTGATGAACGACGAGCAGGTGCCGTTGAACAGGCCGAGGAACATATGCGGCATAGCCGCCGGAATGCCGACCTTGGCAATGCGGTAGAAGCTGCCCGCGCCAAGCGTCGAGGAGACCTCAAAGTACGAGTTGGGGATGGAAGCGATGCCGCTGCTGGTGAGCACGGTAGTCGGGAACCACACAGCCAGCGCAATCAGGAAGGCACTGGCGGAAACCGCAGTCGGGAAAGCGATGAGCACCAGCGGGATCCACGCGGTGGACGGGATCGGGCCGAGCACGCGGACGAGCGGCTGTACCCAGTAGGCGAAGGTCTTGTTGAAGCCGATGGCGATACCGGTCAGCATGCCGACTACCGCACCGCCGAGCCAGCCGAAGAACAGCAGGCGTGCGGAGTATGCAAGGCAGGTCGCGAGGAACGCGCTGTCCTCAACGAGAACACCGAACACACGGTCGAGCGAGGGAAAGTACAGCACCGGCAGAATCGCAAACTTGGCGGTCAGCAGGTTGAGGATGTTCAGCACCAGAACCGCTCCTGCATAGAACAGTGCGCTGTACGACAGCTTATCGCGTACCTTGGTATTGCCGAGCGATATCAGCAGGGTAATCACATACACGACCAGTCCGATGAGCAGCGCCCATGTAAAATAAGGATGTTCTGCGGCAGGATGCTGCGCGGAATCCGGCAGCAGAATATCGCAGGCGAGCGCCAGCAGAATAGAGAGAACTGGCAGTGATTTGACAAAATGCTTCACAAGGGAGAACTCCTTTCGACAAAAAATGGCAGAAGACGTATGCCTTCCGCCAGGATGGTTTATGCGCGTTATTCGCACATTCGCCAGGTCACAAGGGAACGCATACACGAGCAGCGGTGCATACACATACAGCAGCGATTCATACAGTACATTCGGCTCATGACAGGTTCTCCTTTCAATTCATATAAATCCTATCGGGTTTTAGTGATTGAAAGTATAGACTTGAATATCCTAATTGTCAATAGGAATACTATGATTTTGGATAGTATGCCAAAAACGATTTGTCTGAAAGAGAGAATTTGTCGCTTTGCATAAAGAACCGTCGCAGCAGGATTTCTTATGGGATCGGGTGGCTGAATCCACGCTTTTGTGCTACAATATTTACAGGTGATGAATATGATTTTTAAACCGCGTCCGCTCAGCAGAACCATGCTGGATGACGCTTCGCTTGTCCGCGATAAGCAGCACTGCCGCCGGATCGGTCCGTGCGGTGTTGGTCGTCGGGCATTATATTTGAACAGTTATTTTATTGACCGGCATTATTATGTGCCGTTTTCCGCCATTACGCGGGCATTTAAGTTTATAGAAGAAGGCACCGGCGGTGTCCGAGGTGTGCTTGCAGGCAGAGCCTGTCTGCTTGTGGAGTATGACGGCGGCATGCAGCAGGTGTGCTGTTTCAAGTACGAGGATCAGATTGACGAGCTGCTGCGCGTGCTGCACAAGATGCATCCGGAGATTCCGTGCGTCAGCGAGGAAGAGGAGGCTGAACTCGAGGTCGAGTACGAGCGCCGGAGGGCGGAAGAACGCCGACGGCCGCCGCTCAGCATGCGCGCCGAGCGGGAGATTGAGGAGCTGGAGAATGCGATTGCGTACCTCGAGCGCAAGCCCGAGCTGTACAAGCGGCTCAGTCGTGCAGCCAAACGGCGGCGCAACTACCAGAGCAGGAGCGCGGGATACCGCTGGGCGGCTGCAGCGATCATGGTGCTTGGGGCGGCGGCGCTGATTTACGGCGTGGTGTCGCTCGTGTGCCGCGGTTTCTCCGGCGGATACCTGCTGCTGTGTCTGCTGGCGGCAGTTTTCCTGTTTGGCGGATGGCGCCTGCTGCCGACGGCGCGCAACAACAATGCGGCTGTTCTGCGCGGGGATAAGCAGGCGCGGGTACAGATGCAGAACTATATCGACCGTTTTCCGGCATTTCCGCTGCCCGCACGGTACGCGCACCCGATCGTGCTGCGCCGTATGCAGCAGGCTATCGCGGAAGGCCATGCGCTGAACGTCATGGAGGCGCTTGAGGTCGTCAAGACCGATCTGCAGACCATGAATGCGGATATGCAGGTCTCGCAGGAGGAATACGCCGAGATTTCTACGATCAAGCCGCTGTTTCTGAATGCGGATTATAAGTAAGAAATCCGGCCTGAGGCTTGCAAAGCTGTTGACAACGGTATGGTTTCTCCCGTATAATAAATTCAGTAAAATGAAGTCGAAAAAGAGGGGATGGACGGATATGCTGTGTAAAAACAGAACATGCGGCGTTCCGTTGAATCCAATAGGAAAACGATGAAAACCAAGGACCTTCTGCCCGCAAAAATGGCAGTCGGTCCCTTTTTTTAGGGAGGAAACTGATATGATCGAAAATTGGAATGACGTCCATATCGTACCGGAATTCAGCGATCAGGGTGTGGACTGCTACCGTCTGGCGGGCGGCAGCTTTGTCAATGAATACTACATCGTCTCGGAGGCCGAGACCCGCAAGCTGATGAACCATCCGGAGGTTGTCGGCTACGAGGTGTATGCGTCGCTCGTGACGGCTACCTCGCAGATGATGTACTACCTCAAGGAGCAGAAAAAGATCACTTCGGCGAACATTCTGTCTATTCTGCGCGGCGCACTCAACTACCCGCTCGAGGAAAGCTGCTACAAGGAGCATATCCGCGTGCATGACATCAGTTTTATGTCCAGTGAGCGCGTGTTTGGCGAGAATGATGAGATGTCACTTGATATCAAATACTGCAAGCTGACTATGGTGCCCAACAGCACGCTGATGATCGGCGATATCATCGCCTCGGGCGAGACGCTTGTGCAGTGCCTGCGCTATGTCACCGACTATTACCGCAAGCAGGGCGCCAAGCTGCGCAACATTCTGCTGTTTACCATCGGCGGTACGCAGGGCATTGAGATTCTCGAAAAGCTGACTAAAGAAATCCGCACCTACTGGCCGGATTTTGAGGGCTTCATCACCGTGTACTACGAGGGCGTTTTCAGCTGCTACGAGGAAGGCGACAAGGGCGTTTCCGGCATCAACCGTGCGCTCATCGACTTTTACTGGAAGGGCGGCATTGTGGCGCCGGAGTTCCGCCGTCAGACGCTTTCCATGCAGAATCCGCTGTTTGAGAAGTGCACGATCTACGATGGCGGTGCACGCCGTTACGAAATCCACGAGCACATTGAAGAGGTGCTGGAATTCTGGAACGGCATTCTCGCGCGTGCCGACAAGATCGACAAGCAGGCGCTGCTGGAGGAAAAGCTGGGTCATGCGCTGCCGATTTCCTATGAGGACTGGCTGAAGGACTGCCACTATGAAAAGCTGGACGCAAAGCTGACGCGCTGGCTGTATCAGCAGGAGCGCGGCTTTGTCGAGAGCCTGAAGGACGTAACGCTGGAGGAGATCGCGCATCAGCGCATTGACGAGTTCACCACGACGCTCAAAAAGTACATTCTTTGAAAACACAAAAAGGGGATAAGAATCTATGAAAAATGACAACACACCGGTCGATATCGACTTTGCGGAAACGGCTGTGCCGCATTATGCGCGCCGCGGCATCGTAACTATGTTCATGATCATGCTGGGTTTCACCTTCTTCTCGGCCAGCATGTGGGTCGGCAAGGAACTGGCAGACGGACTGGATTTCAGCGGCTTTATCATCTCCATGATCATCGGCGGCCTGATCCTGAGCCTGTACACCGGTCTGCTCGGTTACGTTGGCGCGGAAACCGGCATGAGCCTTGACCTGCTGGCACGCAAAGCCTTCGGTGCAAAAGGCTCGTACCTGCCGAGCGCGATGATCTCGTTTACGCAGATCGGCTGGTTCGGCGTCGGTATCGCCATGTTTGCCATTCCGGTTGCAAATGAGCTGCTCGGCGGCAGCACAGCGGCTGAATGGGTGCTCGTTATCATTGCGGGTGTGTGCATGACGGCCTCGGCGTATTTCGGCATCAAATCGCTGACGCTCATCAGCTATATTGCGGTTCCGCTGGTTGCAATCCTGGGTACGGTTGCCATGGTGATGGCGGTCAAACAGGGCAACGGTACGCTGATTGATCAGTTTGCCAAGTCCAGCGGTACGCTGACCGTTGTCGGCGGCGCCGGTCTGGTTATCGGCTCGTTTGTCTCCGGCGGCACGGCAACGCCGAACTTCTCCCGCTTTGCCCGCAACGGCAAGGTTGGTGCGATCACGACCGTTATCGCGTTCTTTATCGGCAACTCGCTGATGTTTTTCTTCGGCGGTATTTCGTCGGTCTACGTCGGCGGCAATGACATTTTTGAGGTTATGATCAACCTCGGTCTGTTCTATCTGGCGATTCTGGTCCTCGGTCTCAACATCTGGACCACGAACGATAATGCACTGTACTCGGCAGGTCTGGGTCTGGCGAACATTTTCGGCCAGAGAAAGAAGCCGATGGTGCTGGTTTCTGGTATTATCGGCACCGTGCTTGCGGTCTGGCTGTACTGGAATTTCACCGGCTGGCTGAATATCCTCAACTGTACGCTGCCGCCGGTCGGCATCATTCTGGTGATGAGCTTCTTCATGGACCGTGAAAAGTACAAGGACGTTGAAGTGACCGAAAACGTCAACTGGTTTGCGGTTTTCGGCGTTGTGCTGGGCGCTGTGGTGGCAAATCTGGTCCCGTGGGGTATCGCATCCATCAACGGCATGATCGTTGCCGCTGTGTGCTATCTGGTCGGCAGCAAGGCGAAAAAGTAAGCAGAATCAAAAAAATCCTCGGTTTAACCCAAGGTCAGCCGAACTTGCTGACCTTGCGGTTTAATCGGGGATTTTTTATTTTGCCGCAATACGAAAAGGAGGAGAATATACAGCATGATATTGAATATACTGACGTTTATTGTATCCGTTCTTCGAGGACTGGCAGAAAAACAATGGACGACAAAGGGGTTTGCGGATTGATTACATATCAGCCGTGCGTCCGCTGCGCAGAGCAGCTGCTAACGCGAAAGAAACAGATCTGCAAACCATAATTTTCATGAATAGGAACACATTGTGCATACGGTTTTTCTACATGAATTGCACGATTTCAGTAAATACTACCACTATCGCAGCAGAAATACCGAAAATGGGAGGCGGAATTGCTATGAAAGCAACCGGAATCGTGCGCCGGATCGACGATCTCGGCCGCGTTGTTATTCCGAAGGAGATCAGAAGAACGCTTAGAATTCGAGATGGCGACCCGTTGCAGATGACATTGGCACCGTGGGAGAAATTCTGTTTTGCGGTAAGCAATTTAGCCAAAAGAAATGGGTGGAGTTAGTACATAATGATGGAAAATGATGTGCTGACAATGAGAATATGCAAAGACATAATAGAAAGTAACTGGTTTTTGCGAATTGGCGCCGTCCATGCTATCTGAGAAGGCCGAGCCGCTCAAGGCATGGCTGGCGATGGTGGGGCGTGTGAGGATCTGGATATGCTGCACCGCGCGGAGCGGGTGCAGGTGCTGTGAGCGGAAAACAATCAACCGAACAGAAAAAGGGCGAAACCGTATGGTTTCGCCCTTTTTCTCCAATTTTTACGATATATCTAACGAATTGCGTTCTACCGATTTCCCGTGACACCAACTTGACACCAAAGTGTTCACATAGCCTTCAGCAATTCCGCTGCGTCCTTCTCCTCAGAACAGAGAACGTGAATGTATGTGTTGTATGTTGTCGAAATATTCGCATGGCCAAGCCACTTGCTGACTACGCTGATCGGTACGCCCGCTTTCAGTGTCCGCGTAGCAAAGGTATGTCGCAGCTGATGTAAAGTGAAGGGCTTGTCGATATTAGCTTTGCGCAAAACACGGTCCAGCACACGGCGAAGCTGTGCATTAGAAAGCACCTTGCCGTTGCGGGACACCAATACCAAATCATTGCGAACACCCAGCATACGATAAATCTGCTGTAAACTGCGCAGTGCATGGACAGCCTTTTCATTCAGCGGAACAATCCGATTACCGCTCACAGTCTTAGTTCCCTTGATTTTTGCGTTCCTATGCTTTTGTCCCGGCTTGCGGTCACGGTTGACAATCATCGAAAGATTTTTGCTGACCGTGACTGTTTCGTTTGCGAAATCAATGTCAGACCATTTCAATGCCTGCAATTCACCACAACGCAAACCAGTATGCACCAGAAACACAATCGCATTAGCGTGCATAATCTGCGGTGTATCATTGTGACATGTTAATGTAGCGACCTGTTCCAACGCCTGCACTTCTTCATCTTCCATGACTAAAATCGTGCGCTTCTGCTTGAACAGCGTCTTTTTCGGCATCTTCACATTGCGCATAGGATTCTTCGCAATATCGCCCTCGGAATGGGCATACTGAAACAGTTCCGACAAAAGGAAATTGATCTTCTTCACTACACTGTACGAAAGCGTTTTGCTTTTCGCAACCAGCAGATTCTGAATCTCCTCACTGCGGATAGACGCAATCTGAATATCGCCCAATACAGGCTTGATATGATGCAAATAAATGCTTTCGTAACGGTCAAAACTGCTGTTTTCGACAGAGTGCTGCTTGAACGTGTAAAACCAGTTATCTGCATAATCACGAAAAAACACTTTCTTGCACGCAGTCAGACCGCGTGCCGTCTGCTTTTTCCAATCCCGCAGCTTGCGGCGAACCTCAGCTTCGGTCGAACCATAAAGATACTGCGGTTTCGCCATTGCTTCATCGCGGTATTTTGCTACCCAGCGGCCATCTTTGCGCTGATAAATACTGCCCTCCCCGTAATGACGATTCGTTTTCGTTACTTTTTCTGTTGTATTGCTCATTTTCGCTCCTGACCCGGTGCGGCAGCTACAACAGCTAACATTGTTATTATACGCCATACTCTGCATGGTTCGCAACGTCTGGTTAATAGAAGATTTCACGTCCGCGATTGGCCGCGAACCAGCGGTCAAGTTCTGCTCGAGTGGTGATGTAATCACGTCCAACTTTGGTGACGGGCAGAACACCGGCCCGCAGTAAGGCGTTGAGTTTTGACCGGCCGAACGGAAACAGTTCCAGCAGATCATTCTGTGATAAAATTTCGTAATCAAATGACATGTAAAACCTCCATGAAGTGCGAAACCGGAAGAATACACGCAAAGAAGCGGTATTCTTCCGGTTTTATAATGATTTATACTGTTACTGTCAGTCTATTCGACCTCCCCCCCCGACTGTGGGAAGCACCAAGCGATCGGCAGCGTACCGATTCCACAGGAATTTCACCTATCCGTTGTCCGACCTCATTGCCTGCGACGTTTTCACGCTCGGACGGTGACTGGTCGGGAGTATCATTATCTTCCGCGCGGGTCATTGCCATGATAGGAGCCACCCACAGTTCGCAGCTTTCCGCTGCAGCTCTCCGCGCCGAATTTGTACCTGATGCCTGAGTATGCGGTTGTCAAAGGACATTGGAAATATTTCCTCTTTTACTATAACGCCGAAATGTGGTCAATGGAATAGCCCCTGAAAAATATTTTTAATCATGCACAAGATTCGGCTTCGGTTTTTGTGCGATATGCTAATATCTTATCAAAACGCCGGTGAAACTCACTTTCGAGGTTAGAGGGAGAGGAACGAAGTCCGCGCCGCCCGCGTCTTTCCTCTCCCCCTGTCCGGTTGTGTATAACTTCCTGCGGCAGTTACACACAGCCGGGCTGCACCCCCTCACCATTTTCGCGGCGGCGAGCAAAGAGAGAAATTAACGAGAGATAGAAAAAGCAAAGTTTTGATTTTTTACATCTTTTTCTGTGTTATTCCGTCTTATTCAGTTCATTATCCCGTTTTTTAAGTACATATAGCTCGTACTTCGGCCTGACGTTCTTCTTTCAGCATGGTATACACTTCCAATCGTTTTTGCAGAAGCATATCTCTCCATGTTTGAAATTCCGTCCGACAGTATTTACTGTATGCTTCCTGTATCTGTGGAAGATAGCTTAACATTCTTCCCTGCAAACATTCTGTTTGTATGTCCGCTGAAATCAGTTTGAGGAATACCCTAATCTTTTCTTCATACTCACAGCCATATTCATACTCATGCCATTCCTGTCGGAATCTGTTGAAAACAACTTTTTCTCGCTTGTACTGCTCAACTTCCTCTGCGTTATTGAATGTGTAATCATCAACAGTATCATGACATTGACAAACAGCCTCATAGATAGCGGTTAAAGTGAATTCTTTCATCTTCTTACTTTCCGCCTTTGAGCGCTGTTTGTCACTATTTTTTCTTAAAACTTTTTCTGGGCGCTTTTCTACTCTTGATTCACATAAGTAAAAAGGAGGTACGCGATATGTTTTCCCGTCTGTCCCGCCGCCGCGGGCTTTAGCTCGAAGCGCTCGGCAGTATCCTGATCTGCATGGTCATGCTAGCCGACCGATTCCTGTTCACCTTGCAAGACGGCTTCATTCTCGCTATGGCGATCCTCTCGGCGGTGTTCCTGACCATCGCTATCCGCGTGGTCAAACACGCAGACGAGAACGCCGAAAAACACGACTGACACCTGGCTTCCGATACCCGAAGCATACAGGTTCAGAACCGCGCCGTGATGCAGGGACGAGCAGCACGGCACGGCCGGAACGGTGCCGCAGTTTATAGCGATGCTATAACGAAAGTGAATTGGGGCGATGCCGGAACGAATACACACCCCTTTCTGAAAAGAACCCGATACCATGCACGGTATCGGGTTCTTTTTTCGGCTGCCGGGGGGAAGGTTTCACAAAGAAAAGCCGTATGTGTTATGAACCACATCCATATCACTCCCTACTAAGTTTTCTCAAACACGGAATAACCAGTGCCATGGAGATCAAGAACGCGATCCAGTCGGCGAACGGCGTTGCCCATGCGATGCCGGAAACGCCCATGGACCGGTTCAGCAGCAGCATAAACACAATATCCAGACTGCCTTTGCGGAGCAGCGACAGAAACAGCGGCTGTATTTTCTTGCCGACCGCCTGAAAGACCGTGATGCACATGAAATTGACGGCGGTGGTCGGACAGGCCAGACAGATGATTTTCAAAAAGTGCTGTCCGTAGCGAACCGTTTCTGCATCGGAAATGAAACTTCCGGCGATGGGTGCGGCGAAAAAGTACAGCAGTACCGTGCCGCAGGAGGCCACGAGCAGGCTGTACGCAAACGCCGCTTTGATGGCGTCTTTCATGCGCTTCATGTTGCCGGAGCTGTAATTGTAACCGATCAGCGGGAGCGTTCCCTGCGTCATGCCTTGCGCAATGGCATAGGCCAGCAGGTCTATTTTCTTGGCAATACCCATGCCGGCAATGGCGGTATTGGAGTATCGCGCGACCATGTGATTGAGTGCCGTGTTGGAGATAGTGGACATCATCGTCATCACAAAACCGGACAGACCGATGGTGATGACCTCTAACGGGATATTGCAACGGACGGAATACGCTTTTGGAGCAAGCGTAATGACCGATTTTTTGCGTATCCGCAGCAGAAAGGTGACAAAATACAGCATGGCAATTACATTGGACAGCATGGTTGCAACGGCCGCACCGGCGATGTTCAGCCGGAACGCAAAGATAAACAGCGGGTCGAGGGCGATATTCAGCACACCGCCCAGTGCTACACCGAAGCCGGCCTGTCTGGAATACCCCTCGGAGCGAATTAAGTGCGCAAACTCTGCGTTCATCACCGTGGGGACAGCTCCGACTCCGATCGTCCAGAAAACATACTGCCGGAGATAGTCCCATGTTTCCGCCTTTGCGCCGAGAACGGGGAACAGCACCGGCTCCGACAGCAGAATGGCGACGCCGTAGAGAAACGCGACTGCAACTCCCGTCCAGATGCAGAACGCGGCGGTGTGGCGCGCTTTTTCGCGCTCGTCCGAACCAAGACAGCGGGAAATCAGGCTGGAGCCGCCCAGTCCGAACAGGTTGGCAAACGCCGTCAGGAACATGAAGCACGGCATAGCGAGCGTTGTCGCCGCGACTTGCAGTGGATCGTTGAGCTGTCCGATAAAGAACGTATCCGCCATGTTGTAAACGACCGTGATAAGCTGGCTGATGACCGTAGGAACGGCCAGCGTCAGGACCGCTTTCCGGACCGGAACATCGGAAAACAGCGCAGACCTTTCAGCGGGCATCGGTTTCGCCTTCTTCCCGGTGCAGTCCATCGATCATGCAGCGGACCGCGATCTGATAGCTTTCATCCACGGAAACGGGGTAGTGCGTAAAATATCCGGCCTGCTCTTCGGAAACAAAGCCGTGCATCAGTCCGCGCAGGACACGCTGCCAGTGCATTTTCTGCGTTTCGGACAGCCGGTAATCTGACAGAACCCGCATGAACGGTTCGGCGGTCATCGCGGCGGCTTCCTTCAAAACCGTGTCATCGCTAGAGGGCATCTGCATAATGAGCCGGTAAAGTTCCGGGTGTTCCGCCGCAAACAGCCGGAAGCTTTCGGCCAGTGCGGCTACGGCAGTATCGCCGTGCTTTTCACCGACCGCATTCAGCAGACAGTCCCGCTGCGCCCGCAGTGCCGTCAAGCCGATCTCGGTGAAAAGCGCGTCCATGCTTTCAATATGCGCATACAGCGATGCTGTCTTGATATTCAGCTTTTCCGCCAGTCGGCGCATGGAAAACGCCGGAAAACCGTCCTGTTCGATCAATTCTTTTGCCGCGTCAACAATAATTTCCTTGTTCAGTCCCTTATGAAACATACGGTCGCCCCTAATCCTAATGGTGTTAGGTTTATTATAACCTAACACCATTAGGCAGTCAAGAGGGCAGGCAGCACATATCCCGTTTCCCTCTTGCGCAACCCCGCAGGATTTTCTATAATAAGAAGGTACTTTATAAATCTTCCTGCAAATGCAGGCCAGTTCTCGGGGGTGCCAGATGATGACGAAAAGCGGAGCCAGCAACCGCGATGTAAAGAAGATCAACCGAATCCGAACCATGCGCAGTATTTTTGACTGCGACCGCATTTCCCAGCCGGAACTGGCCGCCAAAGTCGGCAACAGTTGGCCGACCGTGCTTCAGAACGTCAAAGAGCTGATGGAAATGGGGCTGGTGCAGGAGGTCGGTACCTTTGAATCGACCGGCGGCCGCAAGGCGAAAGCCTTTGCGCCGGTGCGGAACGCCCGTTATGCGGTCGGTCTGGAGATCACACAGAACCATATCGGCGCAGTGCTTGCCGATTTGTCCGGCGAGCTGGTGCGGTTCGAGCGGAAAAAGCGTCCCTTTGAGCGGTCGGACACCTATGCCGCCATGCTGGCGGAGTTGGTGCAAAGCCTGCTTGCAAAAGAGGATTGTCCGCCGGAAAAAGTCCTCGGCGTTGGCATTTCCCTGCCGGGTATTCTGGACAGGGACGAACAAACGCTGGTTTATTCTCATGCACTCGGACTGCGGAACGTGCCGGTCGAGGAATTCAGCCGGCATATCCCGTTCCCCTGCCGGTTCATCAACGATGCAAATGCGGCAGGACTGGCCGAGTTTCGCGGTCAGCAATCCCCGCGAAGCGTGGTGTATCTGTCGTTGAGCAACAGTGTCGGCGGCTCGATTTTCACCGGTGGTTCGCTGTATGGCGGAGAGCATCTGCGCGCCGGTGAATTTGGTCATATGACGCTCGTACCGGACGGCCGTCCCTGTTACTGCGGAAAGCGGGGCTGTCTGGACGCATATTGTTCCGCAAAGGTGCTTTCCGACCGGACAGACGGCAATCTGGCATTGTTTTTCGACGGTCTGCGCGCCGGAAATCCCGATTTGCAGGCCGCATGGAACGAATATCTCTCGTATCTCGCGGTCGCGGTGAACAATCTGCGCATGATTTTCGACTGTGATGTGATCGTCGGCGGCTATGTTGGCGGTTTTCTGTCCGAGTTCGGCGCACCGCTGCGGGAGCTGCTGGCGCAGCACAACACGTTTGAGCCGGACAGCGGCTATCTGAAATGCAGCCGCTACAAACTGGAATCCTCCGCGCTCGGCGCGGCACTTGTGCATATCGAGGCGTTTATTCAATCGCTGTAAACACGATTTTGATCGGGAACAGGCTGCTGTTCCCGATTTTTTTGCACAATTTTGCGTTTGTGATATTGTGCAGTCCTCCGAATCTCCGGTCAAGGGATTGACATTCTTTTTCGCCTGTGCTAATTTATAGTCACATTCATAAATAGTTTATAAAAGTAAATACACATAACATCTGCGGAGGGATTTTTATGACAGGCAAAATGAAAGTCGCCGTTATGAACGGCATCGGCAAAATGGGCTACACGACACGCGATATTCCCACCCCGAAAGACGATGAAGTGCTGGTAAAGCTCGAATATGTCGGCATCTGCGGCAGTGATATGCACTATTATGAAACCGGTGCGATCGGTCATTATGTGGTCAAGCCGCCGTTCGTTCTGGGCCATGAGCCGGGCGGTACGGTCGTAGAGGTCGGCAGCAAGGTCAAGCACCTCAAAGTCGGCGACCGCGTGGCACTGGAACCGGGCAAGACCTGCGGCCACTGCAAATTCTGCCGCGAAGGCCAGTACAACCTGTGTCCGGACGTTGTATTCTTCGCTACCCCGCCGGTAGACGGCGTTTTTCAGGAGTATGTGGCGCATGAGGCCGCGCTCTGCTTCAAGCTGCCGGAAAACGTCAGCACACTGGAGGGCGCGCTCATCGAGCCGCTGGCGGTCGGTTTCCATGCGGCCAATCAGGGCGGCGCACACGCCGGTCAGACCGCCGTTGTCATGGGCGCGGGCTGCATCGGTCTGATGACCATGATGGCACTCAAGGCCGAGGGCGTTTCCCATGTCTATGTGGTGGACATCATGCAGGCGCGGCTTGATAAGGCTCTTGAACTGGGCGCGGACGGCGTTATCAATGGCAAGGAACAGGACGCTGTGCAGGCAGTTCTCGACTTGACCGATGGTTTCGGCTGTGATTTAGTCATCGAAACCGCAGGCACCGAGTTCACCACTCGTCAGGCGATCGAGATGGTACACAAGGGCGCGACCATTGTGCTGGTCGGATACTCCAAGTCCGGTGAAATGACGCTCCCTGTCAGCCTTGCACTGGATAAGGAGCTGACGTTCAAGACCGTGTTCCGCTATCGCCATATTTATCCGATGGCGATCGATGCCGTCGCTTCCGGCAAAATCAACCTCAAGGGCGTTGTGACCAATATTTTCGATTTTGACGATATTCAGAACGCGATGGACAAGAGCATTGCGGACAAGGCGAATATCGTGAAAGCCGTTGTAAAAATCGCGGACGAAACAAAGATTTAAGAGAAAAAAGGTAAAAGGGTAAAACAGAAAGGAGCTGCGCCGTATGAGCAGTCACTCAGCCAAGGCAGCACAGCAAGATACCAATATCAAAGTTCCACTGATCAGCAAAATCGCCTATGGCATGGGCGATGTGGGCTGTAATTTCAGCTGGATGTTTGTCGGCAATTTCCTGATGATCTTCTATACCGATGTCTGCGGTATCAGCATGGCGGCCGTGTCCCTGCTGATGCTGGTTTCCCGCTTCTGGGATGCGATAAACGATCCGGTCATCGGTTCGCTGAGCGACCGCACCCGCACTCGCTGGGGACGTTACCGCCCATGGCTGCTGCTCGGCGCACCGTTTACCGCTGTTGTACTGGTGCTGACCTTTTGGGCGCACCCCACTTGGTCGAACGGCGCGAAAAGCCTGTATATGTATGTCACTTACTGCGTACTGGTGCTGGGTTATACCTGCGTCAACATTCCCTATGGTACGCTGTGCGGCACACTGACGCAGAACATCGAGGAACGGGCGAAGATCAACACTTCCCGTTCGGTCTGCGCGATGATCGCCATCAATATTATCAATATCATCACGCTCCCGCTGATTTCTCGCTTTGGCGGTGACAATGCCGCGCGCGGCTATCTGCTGGTAACGGTCCTGTACGGCGGTATCTTCACGCTCTGTCACTGGTTCTGTTTTGCCAAGACGAAAGAGGTCGTGCAGCCGCCCAAGCGCGAAAGCGTGTCCCTGAAAACGCAGTTCCGCGCGGCGGCGCAGAATCGGCCGTATCTGATTGCATTGACCGGTCAGTTCCTGTTCGGCGTGACGCTGTACGGACGCAACGCCGATTTGCTCTATTATTTCAAGTATGTCGAGGGCAACGAAAATCTGTTCACGGTGTACTCCATGATTTTAATTATTCCGTCTATTCTGGGTGCGGCCGCGTTTCCGTTCGTGTTTGAAAAACTCGGCAACAAGGGACATACCGCCGCGCTGTTCTCGGCCGGAACCGGCGTTTCCCTTATCGCGCTGTACTTTTTCAGCGCTGTGACTGCTCCCGTGCCGTTCTATGCGTTTGCGGCTCTTTCCCAGTTCTTTTTCTGCGGATTCAATACCGCTATCTATGCCATCGTGCCGGATTGTGTAGAATACGGCGAATGGAAAACCGGTGTCCGCAATGACGGTTTTCAGTATGCGTTCGTGTCCCTCGGCAATAAACTCGGTATGGCTATCGGCACTTCCGCGCTGGCCGGTGTGTTAGGTGCCTTGCAGTTCGCGCCCAATCAGGCGCAGAATCCTGCCGTGCAGACCGCCATGCACTGGGCGTTTTCGCTGATTCCCGGTGTGCTGTGGCTCGTGACGGCGGCCGTCCTGTTCTTCTATCGTATCAGCAAACGTTCGTATAACCGGATCATGGCCGAACTGAACGCGAAAAAAACAGTTTGAGGTGAAAATACATGATTGATGTTGTAGCACTCGGCGAATGTCTGATCGACTTCACGCCGAATGGAGAAAATACACAGGGAATCGCGCTGTTTGCCCGCAATCCCGGCGGCGCACCGGCGAATGTTCTGGCGATGAACGCCTGTCTGGGCGGAAAAACTGCCTTTATCGGCAAGGTCGGAAAAGACGGGTTCGGCGATTTTCTGCGGCAGACGCTCATCGACAGCGGTATCGACGTTTCCGGTCTGGCGGTCGATGAAAAAGTGCCGACGACGCTGGCGTTCGTCCAGTTGGACGCAAACGGCGACCGCTCTTTTACCTTTTACCGCAGCCCCGGCGCAGATGTCATGCTGACCGAAGCCGAGGTGAATACCGCGCTCATTGACGACTGCACTGTTTTCCATTTCGGTTCGGTATCCATGACCGCCGAGCCTTGCCGCACCGCAACCCTTGCTGCGGCGCGTTATGCGCGTCAGCGAGGCAAACTGGTCAGCTTTGATCCGAATTACCGTCCATTACTGTGGGAATCGACAGCGGAAGCCGTTCGGCAGATGCAGGCGGGTGTCGAACTGGCCGACCTGCTCAAAGTTTCCGAAGAAGAAATGCAGCTCATCACCGGCGAAACCGATCTGGAACGCGGCTCGAAAGCCCTGCTCGATATGGGGCCGGCGTTGGTGCTGATATCGCTGGGCGAAAAGGGCGCGTATTACCGTAACGCCGTGTGCGCCGGTGCGCTGCCGACCTTTGCCGTGCAGACCGTGGACACGACCGGCGCGGGCGATGCGTTCATGGGCGCGATACACTATCTGCTCAAAGGCACGACCGCCGAGGAACTGCGGAATATCCCTGATTCGGCGTTGCGGGAGATCGTCCGTTTCGGCAACGCGGCGGGCAGTCTGACCACGACAAAGGGCGGCGCGATTCCCGCCATGCCGACCATGACCGAAATTCAGAACTGCCTTGCTTCCGTACCGCTTCTGTAACACGAAAGGATTTTCCGAATATGACGCAAGTAAAAATTCGATTGCAGCAGGTCGATCAGGTCAAGGATTTTGTCAATCTGCTGTCCCGATACCCGTATGAGATCGATCTGGTTTCCGGCCGCTATACGATCGACGCGAAATCGCTGCTCGGTATTTACAGCCTTGATCTGTCGAATCCGCTGACGCTTGTTATCTATTCCGAGGACTGCGGCGAGCTGCTCGAACAGCTTCACGCCATTCTGCCCGTCTGCGAAGTTCAAACCCATTGATATTTTCTATTTCATCTCTTCCTTGTTTGCACCGCCCCGTTGCAGGAAACTGCGGCGGGGCGGTGGTGGTTTGGGACGATTCAAAACTCAAGGTTTCGCCACCGGTTGCAGAACTCTGCGTCACAAGTTATAATATGGGTATCAAAACCTATATTCAAAACTTACGGTGTCAAAACCGGGAAAACGGGGTGCAAGACATAAGTTTCGCTGCATACGGGAGAAAAAAGGCGGTCAGCCTAAAAAATACCGAGCGGCACAGCTGCCTTTTGAGCAAGCTGTGCCGCTGTTTTGATATTTAGGAACATTTCCAAAGAACAGTGGACGGATACTTTTACAACCCCGTCTGCTCCTTGACGTACGCACGGGCCATTTTTGCGTAATCCAGCGGATTGGCCTTGGCGGGAGCCTGCTCCGCCTCCGCGATGAGACAGCCCTTTGGTCAGCACCTCCCATTCATCATCGTTCAGCACCTTTTTGTTCTTGAGCGGTGTGTTCCTTTGATGCTGAATGGAACACGACTGGTCGGACGTATTGATAATAGTCGCGCCGCTGGCATGAGGCGTACATCAAGGAACTGTGCGAGTTCGTGCGCTGTATTCAGGAGAACCGCAAGTCTGAAGTTACAGTATATGACGGCACGGCCTGTTCCCGCATCGCCTACCACTGCAAGGAGTCCTTTGAGAAAGATCAACTACTGCAATATGAGGACTGAAAAGAGAACCGCCGCTGTATCATGTGTTCGTTCCGAACACACAAACAAAATCCCCTCGGAGTGCAATGCTCCAAGGGGATTCTCTGTACCCGAATATTTTTAATGTGAATCAAGAGTAGAAAAGCGCCCAGAAAAAGTTTTAAGAAAAAATAGTGACAAACAGCGCTCAAAGGCGGAAAGTAAGAAGATGAAAGAATTCACTTTAACCGCTATCTATGAGGCTGTTTGTCAATGTCATGATAGCAGCTTTGAAGAAAAATTGCAATGCTTGAGTAACAACAACTGTCCAAAATTTTCAGATAAGGAGCTTATTACAATTTATTTCTGGGGAAAAGCACAGCAGTTGCCGACACGAAAAGCGATTTATCGCCTCGTCAAACAGACGATGCTGGACACATTTCCGGATTTACCGAGTTATCAGGCGTTCTGCCGCCGATTAAACTGGCTCGCACCGGCATTTCAGGCATTGACTGAAATCTGGCAAGAACATCTTGTTGCTAAAACCGGTGATAGCCATGCCTATGTTGTGGACTCCTGCCCGATCATCTTAGCGAGAGGCCGCAGAAGCGGACACGGAAAGGTTGCTCGTGAGTTATGTTCTGCACCGCCTATTGCGTGGGACACGACTTGCCGATCATAACCGATCGAACACGCTTTTCGCGCATATTGCGCAGCCAGCTTGCGAATAAAGTCAAGCCGAAAAAAATACGGATCGGTGACAAGACCCACAATGGGTACATCGGAATTAAACTATCGAACCAATAAGGAGAAACAAATTATGGGTAAGCATAAAAATAACTACAAAAGCAAAAATGGCCGCTACTATGTTCTCAAGGGCAGCAATGCCGTTATGATCGCCTACAACTGGGATCAGGCAAACGAATGTTTCCAGAAGTACATCTGCTCTCCTAAACGTCAAATCTCACATTGCTCTTACTTAGATGCACAGCACGATGCGCTGAACCACCTCAGAGAGATTGCACCCGGTCTTCCTATTCCACTCGAACTGCCGCTTGGCCGTATTATCACGGTCCGGTCGCTCATGCAGCAGTACTTAGGCAATACGGAGGTCTGATTCTATGACAGCACAAGTAAAATGTATCACCTTATCCGCCCGTGATCTGGCTGAACTGCTCGGCATAAGCCGTAGCGCCGCCTATGCGCTCTTTCACCGCGAGGATTTCCCAACACTCAAAATAGGCCGCCGCCTGCTTGTAACACACGATGCACTGATGCAATGGCTCAAAGAGGACGCCGCCAAGCAAAGCGCCTGAATATGCAGCAGAGGGCAAGGTCTAAAACTTTGCCCTCATCTTATCTCACGCACAGCATTTATCCCCAGCTTGTGCAAAACTTGCATTTTATATATAAAAAAACCGTTGCAGCATCAAAAACTGCAACGGTTTTTCCTAAGATTTATAGTCGTTGATAACGGAAAGCATTTATTATTTTCCAATCATCCGCAATCAAACATTAGAACGGCTGAGAGTACGCCCAAGTACCGATACCAAGCGGAGAGAACGCGAGGTAAACAACTGCAATGAACAACAGGATACCCACAGCTGCGATGCCGCGGTACTTCCACGGGGTCAAATCAACTGCACCGACATCTTTCTGCACCCAAGCGACCAGTTCCGGATGCTTTTTCTTGTTGTTGCTGTTGAGCAGGGCCATAATGATCATTTCAAGCGGCCACAGCACCAATACAGCATACAGGTAATGAATGGTGCCGTTACCGCCGCCGAACAGAGAGTAGGACGGGGAGATCAGCAGAAAGCTGCCGTAGAATACAATGTGGAAGATCAGAATAAACTTCGCGGTGAACTTTGGCAGGAACTTGAAGAAGAAACCGCCGAATACGGCCGACAGAACCGGCAGCGCCACCAGCATAACGAGAGAATCAAGGAAAGTACGCATACCGCCCGGGAAGAAGTATACCATCGGACCAATAATGGTCGTCAGCACTGCAAACATAATACCGACCTTCTTGCCGATCTTGACCATCTGCAGCTCATTTGCTTCCGGCTTGATGAACTCTTTGTAGATATCAAGGGTAAACATGGTGTTGATGGAGTTGAGGAACGAGTTGAACGAGGACAGGATCGCGCCGAACATGACAGCCGCGAAAAAGCCCATCAGCGGAGCAGGAACGACCTGCATGATCATGGTCGGGTACGCATCGTCCATCATGGTGATCTCCGTACCGTTCAGCTGGAACAGTGCGTAAGCGATAACACCCGGCAGAGCCAAATACATAAAGCCGATAATCTTCAGCGTTGCGCACAGCAGAGCACCCTTCTGTGCTTCCTTCAGATTCTTTGCGGCGAGTACGCGCTGTACATACGCCTGATTGGTGCACCACGACTGCAGGCCGAGAATGACCATGCCCGTAAATACGGTCGGCCACGGAACAGCCGGTGCAGAAGATTCCGCCGGAGCGATAGAGTTGAGCATATCCGAATGGTTCTCGATCAGGTAGCGCATACCCTCGATGATACCACCGCCGTTTGCGGTGCTGCCCAGCACGTGCAGCGCGAGGAACGGAACCGCCAGACCGCCGATCAGCAGGCCGACACCGTTTACCGTATCGGATACCGCAACGGCTTTCAGGCCGCCGAAGATGGCATAGATCGAGCCGATCACGCTGATAGCAATACATAGAATGACAATCGCCTGGAACTTAGTCACACCGAGGATACCGGATAGACCGAAAATGTTCTCAAATACCAGCGAACCGGAGTACAGCACGACCGGGATCTGAACGACCAGCGCCAGCACGATGTACAGAATACTGAACCACAGTTTGGTGCTTCTATCAAAGCGCAGGCCGATGAGCTGCGGGATGGTGGTGATGCCGCTTTTCAGGTAACGCGGTGCGGCAAACAGCGCCAGCGCAATGCAGCACGGTGCCGCCAGCACCTCGAATGCCATCGGGCTCATGCCGACCAGCCATGTCTGACCGTTTGAGCCGACCAGCTGTTCCGCCGACAGGTTAGTCAGCAGCAGCGAGCCTGCGATAACGAATCCCGGCAGACCGCGTCCAGCCAGAAAGTAGCCTTCCGAGGTGCTTTGATTGTCACCTTTAGTTTTGAAGTAGGAGATCACCGCTACCAGAATGGTGAAACCCACAAAGCTAATGAGTGTCCATAACATAATTTTTAATCGTCCCTTTATCTTGTGTCTCGTTTTTGATGCGGCGCAGAACGAATTTCTGCCCTGCATTTTACAGCGCACAGAACTTTCGTCCTGTGCGCTGTACATTTCAGCATTATCTTCCTTGGGCAATACCGCCGTCCCGAGGCGGTACGATTGGGAACGTTGGAGCGTCAGACCCGACCGTTTTTCCAAAGAATCAGAGATTTAACGGAGTGTAACCGGTCTGTGAATTACTCCCACAGGCCCTTAGCCTTCATATCGTCGATGTACTCATCGCAGTTGGTGGAGTCAACGACCTTGGAACCGGAATCAATAAAGGACTCAACCTGTTCGCCTTCCAGAGCCTTTACAGCAGCCTCAACCGCCTTGTAACCCATGTCATAACCAAGCTGGGCGATATCCATGCCGAGCGTACCGTCCTTGATGGCGGAGATAGCGGAGGTATTGCCGTCAAAGCCGCACACGATGGTATCGGCATACTTGGCATTGCCGGAGTCCTTGATGATCTTGACAACGCTCATCGCCATGTCGTCATTGGAGGACAGAACGATGTCAATGCCGTCCGGATACATCTGCATAACGGATTCCATTGCAGTTGCAGCCTTCTCGGCCAGACCATCGCAGTACTGCATCTACAACCTCGCCGCCTGCTTCTTCAACGCCTTCCTTGTAGCCGGCCAGACGTGCCTCGTGGGTCTCGTCACCCTGTACGCCGGTAACGACCAGTACGGTCGGCTTGTCGATGCCCTTTGCCTTGGCTGCTTCAACCGCTGCGGCACCGCCGCTCTTGGCTGCATCCTTATTACCGGTGCCGACAAATGCCAGCTTTTTATCCGAAGTAAAGTCGGTATCCAGTGCGATGACTACCTTGTCCGTATTGGCTACCAGTGTAGAGGCAGAATCCGACTGCAGCGGTGCCAGCACCAGTGCGTCGATACTCGGATTACCGAGCGAGGTCTCGATCATGTTGACCTGCTCATCATAGGACGTTGCCGAGGTCGGAGACTGAATGTCTACCTTTACGTTGTCGTGCTCATCGGCATACGCCTTTGCACCGGCCATAACCTTGTTGAAGTGACCATCGGTCAGCTTTACGATAACCGAGATGTTGTAAGCGTCATCGCTGCTGCTTGCACCGGAATCACCGCTGTCCGTCGAGGCGGAGGAACCGCCGCCGCAGCCTGCCAGCATGCCAACACACATTGCACTTGCCAGAGTCATCGCTAAGAGCTTCTTTTTCATGATCATAGTCCTTTCTTTTCTCTCGTTTTTCTCGGGTCTCTCTTTTTCTTTTATAAACAGCGCCGAAGCGTTATTTATTACAGATCACAGGGCATTGCTTCCTTGAGTACAGCGGTGGACTTCTTGAGTCCGGTCAGCGCCGGCATGGTCAGATCCTCCATTTCCTGGCTGATCGGGCCGTCGTAGCCCTCCATGCTCAGGCAGGACAGAAATTCCTTCCACCAGCTGACATCATGTCCGTGACCGAGCGCAACATAGTTCCAGGTGCGCTTTGCAAACTGGTCGATGGTCTTGGTGTCGAGCACGCCGTCCGGACCGACATAATTGCGCTCCAGACGCACATCCTTGGCGTGAACGTGATAAATGCGGTCTGCGCCGAGCTTGTGAACAGCCGTTACCGGATCGCCGCCCATCCACATCAGATGGCTTGGATCAAGGTTCATGCCGACCATCGGACCGACTGCATCGCGCAGACGAATGAGTGTCTCCGGATTGTAGACCATCTGGCAGCCGTGGTTCTCGAGTGCAATCTTCTCAATGCCGTTTGCCTTTGCCAGCTCGACCGTCTTTTTCCAGTACGGAATCAGTACCTCTTCCCACTGCCAGTTCAGAATGCGAGTCGTGATCGGCGGCCAGCTGGTAACGATCCAGTTCGGCGTGTGATCCTCTGCCGAGCCGCCCGGGCAGCCGGACATCATAACGATCTTCTTGATGCCGAGCAGACCGGCCAGCTTGAAGGTCTTTTCAACCACCTCCTGGTGCTGCTTGCCCTCCTCATTCGGTGCCAGCTGGTTGCCCGAGCAGTTGAGCACCTCGAGCACCAGACCGCGCTTTGCAATCGCGTCCATGTAGTTCTTGCGGGTCTCCTCGCTTGCCAGCATGGCATCCAGATCAATGTGCGGTGCCTTGGACCAGTTGCCACAGGCAATCTCGATGGACTCGTAGCCGAGAGCGGCAACGGTGTCCAGCATTTCCTCAAACGGCATGTAGCCGAGGCAGTCTGTATTTAAGCAAAATCTCATAGTTATTCGTCCTTTCTAAACGATTTCTTATCCGGTACCGCGGTATCCAGTGCACCGCGGCACGCCAGAGAAGAGAAAGAGAAAATTGGGGGTTACTTTTTGTAGAAGTCCGGCATCTCGTCGTAGTGAATCTCTACAACGGTCTGCGTGTCGCGCGCCTTGGATGCCGCCTTTGCGGTCACCTGACCAACGTAGCCGTCCCATGCGGACGGGCCGTCTACGCGGCCTTCCTTGCAGGCGTTGATCCAGGACTGGAATTCGATGTTGTATGCTTCAGGGAAGCGCTCAGACCAGTCATGGCAGATCGGGGTAACGCGAGCATCGTTGGTACGGATCATTGCGTTTGCCGGTTCGGGCAGATTCAGACAGCCTTCCTCGCAGACGACTTCGCAGCGAACATCGTAGCCATAGCGGCAGTTGACGAAGGATTCTACGTCGATGCGTACGCCGGATTCGGTGGTCAGGTACATGATCTGCGGGTCGCGCAGCTCGCCTTCTGCATTGCGGGTGGTCTTGGGGAATACGACCTCGGCGGTCTTGTAGTTCTCGCCGAGCAGCCAGCGGAGCACGTCGATTTCGTGAATCATGGAGTTCTCGACCGGCATCGAGGTGGTGAAGCCCGGTGCGTCATAGTTGCGGTGAACGCAGTGCAGCATGAGCGGCTGACCATACTTGCCAGAGTCGATAGCCTTTTTCAGCTGACCGTAACCCGGATCGTAGCGGCGCATGAAACCAACCTGTACCAGCTGCTTGCCGGTCGCCATCTCAGCCTCCACGATGCGCTTGCAGGCATCCGCCTCGGGAGCCAGCGGCTTCTCGCAGAAAACGTACTTGCCGGCTTTGATCGCTGCCATGACGTACTGCTCGTGGAACGGGTCGAGCGTGGTAACGACTACTGCGTCGATGTCATCGGACGCAATCATGTCCTCGCCCTTTTCGTAAGCCTTGATGCCGTACTTCTCGGCAACCGACTTGCAGAAGTCGATGTTTGCGTCCGCGCAGGCAACTACCTTGCCGCCCTGCAGGGTGTTGTTGATGCGTTCAATGTGGGTGCGGCCGATTGCGCCGGTACCTACCAGACCGATTCTGAGTTCTTCCATGATATTTTCCTCCTTAATTCATGTTAGTTCTTCTCATTTATATGTCTTTTATCTTTTACGAGAACGTACTCGTAAACCTCTATAAAAATATCTGCACAATAGCATGTACTTTATGAGCAGATTTGTTGTTTTGACGGATTTCTCCGTAGTATTTTCTATATACACGCTACGAGCACGTCCTCGTAGCACTCCTGAAAAAATATCTACATCTTTCAGCAAATATTCGTTGGTTGTTTTTGTTCAATTTCCACTTTACGAGGACGTACTCGTAAAGCGTTATAAAAAATATTTGCGTCTTTCAGCAAATATTTTTTATAAACATTCCTTGACCAGAATACGGGTCTCGGTGAAAATCTGATCCCGTGCGGGCTTTCTGCCGAACACCAGCTGATCCATAATCAGCTTGACCGGAAGTGCGCCCTGTTCATCTTTTTCGCCGCCGAGTGTCCAGTCTATGACACCCTGCCGCATGAGTTCCACGATCTCAGGATAATCCTCGTAGCACAGCACCCGGATGTCCTTGGATCGGCCGCTTTCGATCAGCGCTCTGCCGACCTGGGCTACGCCGCCGCAGGTGATATAGATGCCGCGCAGATCAGGCTGTTCAGCCAGCAGCTGTACCGTTTTTTCATAGGTGATCTGCGGGTCCTCGAAGCTCTCCACGCGCGATACGATCACGATTTGCGGATACTCCACTTTGAGAAAATCGGTAAATCCCTGTTCACGCATCTGCACATAGTAGTTGTTGTTTTCAGTCTCGATTGCGCTTGAAATGATGGCAATTTTGCCGTTTCCGTTCAGAAACTGTCCCATAAGCCGACCGGCAATACGGCTGGCTCTTGCGCTGTCGATGCTGACACAGCAGGTACGGCGCGAACCGTCAATATCCGAATCCGTAGTGATAACGGGAATACCTGCGTCAGCCGCTCGGTCAATCGCTCGGCGCACACAATCTGCGTTGATCGGACTGAGGATGATGCCGTCCGCCTTATCCTCAACAGCTTTGACGATGTACTCGCTCTGCTGTTTGGCCTCCTGGAACCCGGTAACCGCATAGCTGACTTCAATATCGAAACCGGTCTGCTCTTTTACGCCGCGTTCGATACCTTTTTTCAGGTACGGCAATGCATCTACCTCCACCAGAATAGCAGAAATGCGGTACACCTTGCCTTGACGCTGCAGCATACGGCCGCTTGGATTGGGCGTGTAGCCCAGCTCGTTAATAATGGCCTGCACTCTCGCTCGAACCTCATCGCTGACGCCTACCCGGTGGTGCACAACCTTATCAACCGTTGACGGATGAACTCCGGCGCGCTCGGCGATTTCTTTCATGGTAACTTTCATGCCGAACGACACCTCGCTTTTATCGGCAAACCTGCGCTTTATTTGTCAGCGTGTACGTCCTCGCTGTTTTACGAGTACGTCCTCGTTATCTGACGATGCTATTGTAGCGCGATGCAGGTGCAAATGTCAACCGCTTTGAGCAAAGTTTTTGAAGTTCCGCTTTTTTCATAAAATATACGTCGTGATTTTGGTATTTTCACATAAATACGAGATGGATTGTGCATTTCATTTGCACAGATGCTGTTCTTTAGCTGTTGAAATTATTGTTAGAATATACTCTGATAATATCGTCCTAATATCATTACCATTCATCTCAGCCGCCAGATTGCTGTTTTTCATGGTCAAGCATACAACTCTATTTATGCAAATCTATGTGAAATTATACAAATGTATCTGTTTTAAGAGAATAACGTAATTTTCATGGTTTTTTCGGTAAAAATCGCTATTCTAAGCTGAATTTATTCAAAGTTTTGCGAGATTTGCTGATCTATTCCGATTTGTACCCCCCTGTTAGAGAAAGGGGGTATCTATATTTCGGGCGCGGCTGTCGCCGCGCCCTCGGCACCGTTCCGTGCCGTCGGCTTACGCGCTGCACGCCGCCGCGCGGACGGCGCCAATGCGTATAGGACCGGTAGATAGCAAAAAGCACGCTCTAAAAAGCGTGCTTTTGTTGTATTTGTTAGCTGCTGTTGCCTGCCGCTGATTGACACCATAATTACACCAATGTTTGCGGTTCGTACACCTCTAAAACAGTATGAAACTGCACGAACCAGAAAAACAATGTTTTTCGCATTTTGTAATATGATTTTGAATTATTGATTGAAAAATGCGTTTTAGATGCATTTATAAGTTTCAGAATCCGTAAGATTGCTGAAATCGAAAATGCTTCAAAATTCAGAGTAGGAAACCATACGGTTTCGCCCTTTGTTTGTTGAAAGCGGAGACGGCCGATCGGCTCCGACTCAGTAGCTGACGATCAATCCGCCGCGCTCAGCGTAGTAGCTGCAGAGCCCGCGGGTCGGCAGGATCTCGATGCTTGTATTTTCCCAGATATCCAGAATGCTGTTTTTTAGCGTCTGAGCCAGTGCGAGATTATCACAATGGCTGATCGCGACATTTCCGCCGATGAATCCGTGCTCCTTCATGGTGCTGACCAGCGTCTGTACGACCTTTTTTGCACCGCGCGCCTTGCTTTCAAAGGCGATCTTTCCCTCGTCACTGCCGCTGCCGATGCCCCAGATGCCGAGAGCCTTGGCGAGCATACCCGTCAGACGGTGGATGCGTCCGTTCTTGATCAGGTTGTCAAACGAGGAGAGCGCAAAGAGGATTTTGGTTTTCTGCAGAAAATCTCTGGCGTGCGCTGCAATATCGTCAAAGGAAAGGCCATGACGGATCAGGCGCTCGATCTCCTTTACGCAGAGCAGAACCTCCGGTCCGGTGGATAAGGAGTCCAGAATGACGATCTTTTTATCCGGATCTTTCTCCAGCGCCATATCTCTTGCCGCAAGAGCGCTGTTCATGCTGCCGGACAGCTGCGAGGAAATAGTGATCGCGATCGCGCAGTCCGCCTGTTCAAACTGCGCCAGCCATGCGTCCGGCGTGGGGCAGGAGGTGTGGCCGGCCGAGCGTTCCTGCTCCATGGCGGAGAGCATTTCCAGCGTATCCAGATGTTCGTCATCGACAAAATCCCGCTCTCCGATGCGGATGGTAAACGGCACACTGGTCAGCTGGATCCTTCCGTCCGGACTGGTGGAAGGGAGCAGATCACAGCTTGAATCCGTAATAATGTTCCAGTTCATATGGTTTTTCCTTTCTCTCTTACCGAAAATTTTCAGTGTTATCATGGGGAAAGCGCTCTCGCTCGCAGTCGGTCAATCTGCACCGCACACGGCAGCCGGCCTGTCCTGCACACTTTCCTTCATAAAATAGAAAATGCGGGGTCTTGATGTTTTACTTATTATATAACAGAACGCGCATTTGATAAATAAAAAGTTTTACAGATGTTTGCAGATGCCGGTATGGCCGTCAGCGGGTCAGATATTGCAGGATCAGCACAAGGATCAGCATATGTACGGGATAAAAGGCATAGCAGGCATACTGGAACGGCTTGCTGTGATAGCCCTGCCGTCCGCGGTACAGCCAGATGGGGAGGAGCGCCAGAAGTGCAAGCCCCTGCTGACAGATCTCAAATTCCATGCCGAATATATGGACGGGATACAGCAGACCGCCCAGCAGCTGCACATTGACCCAGTAGAGGGCGAGAAGCTGTCCTGCCAGACACCACCACTTCCGTCCGCGGAAGAAGTAGAAGATAAAGATCGTCAGCACGCCGGTGCCGTAGTAGTCCACCATGCTCAGGGTGCCCAGTACTGTGCCGATCAGCACAACAAGCAGGGCGGTGAGCAGGTACAGCCATGTTTTTTGCTTTTTGCGCACGGTTTCCATCAGATGAATGCCCAGAAGACCGAGCAGCAGCGTCCAGATCACGTTCTGGTGCACCGGATAGAACCAGGTTCCGCCGTACATCAGGTCGAACGGCACTTCGGAGAGCACGGCAAACAGCGCAAGCCGCAGGGCGTATTTCCGGAAGCTGTGGGTGTGAAAATATCCTTCCACCGCCATGAATGCGAAGATGGGGAAGGCCAGCCGTCCGGCACACGTCAGCCAGTCCTGCGCGGGCAGGAGGGTCGCCCAGAGATGATCCATCAGCATCAGCACCATGGCGAGAATGTGAAGTGCCGCGGCGCTGAGGGAAAAACGGCCGGAGGCGGGAGTGGACAGGTTGTTGGTTGACATACGGGTGCTCCTTTATCTGAATCGTTCGGTAATCGGGATGGGAGACACAGGAATGTGCTCTGCATTTATTATATACAGGAGAGCGGACAGCCGCAATGCCGCAGCGATAAACTTTTTGTGAATATCCGTTTCTCGGCAAGGAGGACACGGCGCACAGACGGAAAACGCCCTGCCGACCGGTGCGGGCAGGGCGAGAAACAGATTCCCGGCACAGCTTTGCAGCCATGCCGGGAACGGTTGAGGGATTATGAAGATCAGAAAGTTACAGCTCGCCGCGCGCTTCGCGCTCTGCAAGTTCTTTCATGATAGCGGGATACTTTTTGTCGAGCTGATACAGCAGGCCGACGATCAGAACGCCGACAAAGATCAGCAGCGGGCCAAACATATAGATGTTGATGATCGAGTTGATTGCGGACTGCGACTGCACAACAGCGCTGCCGGTCGAGGAAATATAGCCGCACAGACTCATAATGCCTGCAATGCTTGCCTGTGCGATGCCGGTGCCCAGCTTGGTGCCGACCGAACCGCCTGCGAAGATGAAGCTCTCCTGACGGATGTGGTGCTTCCACTGGCCAAACTCGACAACGTCACCGATCATGCCGAATACAAAGGCACACAGCGGTGCTTCGCCGACGCCGCGCAGCATGGTGGTGAACAGGCACCAGCTGAAGCTGGTGGTGTTGAGGAAGAACAGACCCTGACTGATCAGTACAAGAACGGCACCTGCTACGATCATGTTGCGCTTGCCGAGCATATCGCGCAGCAGCGGACACAGGAAGGTGAATACGATCAGAACGATGGTTTCGGAAAGATACAGCGTGCTGTACATCCACGAGTCGTTATGGAACACATACTTGCAGTAGTACGGCAGAATCGTGCCGACAACAGCCTGATTGGTGCTCTGGAACATCCAGAGCAGCAGGACAGCCCAGAAATACTGATTGGTGACCAGCGCCTTGAGGCTGCGGCCGACCGGAATCTTTTCCTCCGAGCGGGCTGTGATGTGTACGGTTTCCTCGCACTTGACAAAGCAGGTGATGAGCAGCAGGAAAGCGATTGCGGCCCAGATGCTCATTACCTTGACCCAGGCAGCCTGATTGTTGCCGAACAGCTTGATCAGCGGCATGGTGCAGGTGACGGCAATGATACGGCCCATCGGGGACAGGCCCATGCGGAATACGGACAGCAGATCGCGCTCCTTGGAGTCGCGGGTCATCATGGCAGACAGCGAGCCGTACGGCAGATTGATCGCCGTGTAGCAGACGGTCGTGCAGAAGTTATAGGTGACAAAGATGTACAGGAACTGGATCGTGGCGTTGGTGTGCGGTACGCTGAACAGCAGGATCGCACTCAGCGCATACGGCAGCGACATCCACAGGATCCACGGACGGGACTGTCCCCATTTGGAATGGGTGCGGTCCACAATGAAGCCCATGACAACATCCGAGCCGCCGTCAAAGAAACGCGAGATCAGCATGACAAGACCGACGGTTGCGACAGAAACACCGGCATAGTCGGTATAGAACAGGGTCAGCAGCGTGGCGATCATGCCGTAGACAACGTTGCACGCTACGTCACCGCCGCCGTAAGCCAGGCGTGTCAGAATATTGATTTTTCCGTTTTCGGAAACAGGTCGTGTAGGCAGAACCGCCTCTGCCTGCATGGTTGGATTGGTTTTCACGAAACATTCTCTCCTTCTTGGTTTCGCTTCCAATTTACAGCCGCCCCAATAAAATGCATCTGATCAAGCTGCGTTTTCCGGCCTGCTGCAAGCGGATAGGATTGTTTAGAGTGCAGCCCGCCTGCTTTGCAGAGATCGTGCTTCGAAATCTACATTCTCGCAAGGCGTGACCGCATCTGCTATAATATCACGAATTTACACGAATGGCAAGAAATTCTTGTATACTATATATAAAAAACTAAATATATTTTGTGCGATAGGTAAAATGAGTAGTTGATGATGCACAATTTATAATAAAATAAATGTGCGTAATAATCAAAAAACAATACAAATCGAGAACCGACGGACGTCGTTGCACGCAGTGCACGCTCCGCTCGGTATTTTCCGGCCGACCCATGTGAATCGCAGCGACGAACCGATGGAGGAGGGCTATGCGCTGGCGCTTCTGCCCGCGTTGCAGAAGGCGATGTATTCGACTTCGTTCGGACGCCGTACCGCACATTAAAGCAGAATAGAGGAACTTCCGCACGTTGGAGTGCCCCAAAAATTAGACAAATAGGTTTAACAAAAATTGCAAGCACCGTTGCAGATGGCATTGACAGCGTTACCCCAATACGCATTGTCGCGGCGCAGAATGCGACCGCAGTCGTCACAGCGGACATAGCAAGCATCAAAGCAATCTTCGCAAAGCCCGTCTCCCCTCTACTTGGTACATGATATCGAGTGGGTGCTCGATACCGCAATTCGCACAAATTATAGTCTCTTTCATTGGTAATTCCTCCATTTTATTTGGTTAATACTCTGAAGCTAACAGCATGGTGCTGTGTGTTTTGTCATCAATGACATACACTTTAGCATCTGTCGCATACTTATAAGGTATATCAAGTTCGTGCCGATACGGCGGCTGCTCCTGTGTGTGGACACTTGCAGAATGATCGCTCTGTGCGCGATATGCTTGGACAGCGTGGCATTCAGCCGGAGGATCTACCGCCTGCGGAAGATATTAAAAAGCTGGAGCGGCGCGTAAAATCGCAGGAAAAGAAGTTGGCGGCACAATCTGGAAAACTGCCGGATCGTAAGGAGGGCTGTTGGTGGAGTGTAGTCTGCTGATTTGAAAAAACGCTTCGACCGAAAGCGAGATAGAACAAAAGCCTCAGACGATAAAATGTCTGAGGCCTTTCTGCTGTCCGTATGGACGACAAATAGGCGATAAAAATTTTCTTCGATTTCCATTTGTATAGAAAATAAGAAAAACCGCTCATTTCAACGAAATAAGCGGTTTAACATGGTACGCCCGGTGCGATTCGAACGCATGGCCTTTGGAGTCGGAGCGGTGCTATGTGAGGTGTTTGCATCGCAGCGACTACTAAAAAGGTGCAGTTCACCAACATTTTGTGCGTTTTTTGTATGTTTCCTGCACCTGTTGGGACTGCCGATATTCGGTGGCAGTAGCCTCGTAGTAGCCGCAGTGGCGTTGGCTATTCTTTGACCGGTGGCAGGAAACCCTCGACCTGCTGGCGGTATTCGGACTGCTCCTCGCGGAAGAACCGCTCCAGCAGGCTGTAATCCTGTTTTGTCTGCACGGTATTCAACGCATGATAATATTCTGCTTTGCGGCTGTCATTTATCACAAAGGGGATAATATCGTTTTTCAGACATTCCTTAAACAGGATCAGCCGTCCGGTTCGTCCGTTTCCGTCCTGGAACGGGTGGATAGCCTCATAATCTGCATAAAACTTTGCCAATCCGTGCAGATCATGCTTGTCTGCGGCATTATATTCGTCCAGCAGTGCCGTCATGCGCGCGTGAACATCTTCCGGCAGTGCAGTTGTAATATCCAATACGATATTTCGGCGATTCTTGTATTCTCCGATCGGATAACCGTTTGCAATGTCCTCAAACACGCCGCTTTTCAGCTTGTAATGATACCGCTTAATCAGTTCATGTGAAAGCGGCTCTTTATAGGTTTTCAGCATTTCATTGAACATCAGAAAATGGCCGGTCATTTCCTCTACGTCTTTTGCGCGAATCAGCGCATCTTCCGAAGTCAAGGTGCCGGTATCGAACAGAGATGCCGTCTGCTTTTCCGTTAATGTGCTGCCTTCAATTCTGTTGGAATGATAGGCGAGTGTTCTCTGTGCGAACGCGTATATGCCGCCGTGGTCATTTTTCTTCTGCTCAATTTGAAGACGCTGGATAAGCCGAGTGGTAAAACTTTCTGCCATAGTTATCTCTCCTGCTGTTCCAGATATTTGCTTTTATTATACCCAATCTGTTGCTGCTGCGCAAGGTGCTTAGCGATGCATTACCTTATACAGCAGGTCGAGGCAGGCATCGGTTTCGTTGCCGAAGACAGTGACGTCGCGCTTTTCGCCGTTCACGGCGAAGAATACCTCCCAGCCTTGTTCTGTCCATTCCATGGAATAGCAGTTCGTGCCGAAATAGCCGGCACTGAAGTCATACAGGTCTTCGGGTACTTTCAGATAGACCAGAATGGAATGCAGCTTACGGATAGTTAAATTCGGCAAGGTTTTATCAATATCGCAATAATGCGTCATGCGATAGAGCAGATTGAAACAGGCATCGGTTTCATTGGAGAATACCTTAACATCACACTTGCTGCCGCGTTCAGTCGCATATACTTCCCAGCCTTGCAAAGTATGCTCTATTGTTTCACAGGCACCCAGACGCGTATTATTACCCAAGTCATAGGCGCTTGCAGGGACTTTCAAATAGTGAAAAATAGCACGGAGCTGATCTTGGTTCATTGTGGTCATTTTATAACCTCCTCTAGATAACCGTTTTCGATTAGTTTTTTAACGTTAGTTGGCAGGTGGTACTGTATGCCGCCGCCCCATTCGCCAAATGCCGGAGCAATTCTTCCTGCTTCTACATTTTCAATGGGTTTGATCACTCGATAAACATGATAGACATTCTGATTTTTATAATAGGGCAATGACCGCATTTTATATGGTGTACCTTTGGGTGCGGTAAAATCACCACCTGGTCCGCCATAGCGGTCGATTAAAGCACCGACATCAAGTGTTTCTATATGCGTTGTTCCTGCCACAAATCCATTATCCGGTGCGTATTTAGGATAGTCAACATGACCGCTTTCATCAACGTATTTGGTATCACGGACAATCAGAGCATCTTCTGGCAGGTTGATTTCCACAGCGTTTTGAGCTGCTGCATTTTCAAACGCCGCCACATCATCAATCATCGCCGGAGCATATTTTTGCGCTAATTCATATGCGCCAACCGCGATTGAAGCAACACCGAGGGAATTCAGCCAATGCTCCAGTGACAGCGGTTCATCCGGCGAAAATGCGCCCTTTACCATATCAGCGGTACCCAGAGTCAGCCAGTTTACGATATGATAAAGCGAGGGATCTTTTGTCATCGCATCTGTGCGCGTTTTTAATCCCTCATAAAGACCGCTGACTGTACCCATAGTGAGCCAGTCAAGAAAGCCGCCGAGTGTTCCGCGGCCAATACGTTCCTGCTGGGCGGCAACAAAACCGTTCAGCAGTGCTCTGGCATCGGAGGGAATACGCAGCAGTGCATCATACCAATTCGAATGATTGTCGGCGTTGGGGGATGCAGCAACAACAGGCTGTTCCAATGCCGATGAAGATTCGTAAACCGGAATTACGGCACAGCGGCAGTGCGGGTGCAGCGGAGGAAGCAAATCCTGCTGAATCAATTCATTCAGCGTAAAAGTTTTGTTGCTGAATGAAAGATAGGTATTACAAAGTCCCTGCTGATGTTCGACGATATACTGAAATTTGTGATAGCCGGTCTTATCAAATTGATGGAGAAGATAATACCAGCTGGCTTGTATATAGGCGCCGTCAATATCATCGGCTAATCGCTTGGAGGCTTTATCCCATACAAGAAGCAGTTCTTTTGCCATTTGGTCGGCAGTGCTGTTCTGACGTATGCAAATTGTGGATTGATTCATCAGCGCCTGCGTGGTCTGCTCATTGAATGAAGTCAGATCAGAATTTAGCTTGTACCGCAGACCGGTGGGAATATCTTCTGTGCTCATGATGAACAGCTTTGTGTATGCATTTATCGTATCATAAAGCTGTGCTTCGAACAAGGCTGAACGAGTGCAAAGCTGGCTCCGTACCGCTTTTTCCTTTTCGCCTTGCGGTGCGGGCAGAGATTCACGTTCTTTCCGTGTCAGGAGCGCATGAAATGCTGTGGAGGGGGAAGTGTCCTCGTTGATATTCATATGCCGAAGATAAAACCATGCGGCTTGTTCACGAATGCGCTGACCGGTATTATTTGCTGCCTGTAAGGCGATCGTTTTGATTACCTGCATAAAGTCCTCCTTTCAAATAGCACGAATATTTGTTCTATAGAATGGGAGGAGAATGGAATTTTGTCAAGAGAAATAAATTCAAAAGCAAGAAATTGATCGGTATTGCCTATTGAACTTCCAACAACTTCATAAAAATCTGCTCTCTGATTTAGTCCAACTACCCAGCAAGTCAGGTCCTGCCATTCGGCTACTTTTCGAGCGGCAGGGCCTGTCGTTTTGCGCATGAACCGCACTTATCTATTCTAACCTTTTTGCGCTTTCTATCATTTACAATGCCATATTCAGGCCTAAACTATCCTGTTAAGGCATTTGTGAAGGAAATCAGTCATATTGAAAAATGTAATTTATTTTCGAGAAATATTCACTATTCGGCATTATCTTTTTACATTCCGACAACATAAAGATAATCTTAACACATTGGAGGTTATCTCTATGGATATGAAAAGACACTTGAAATCTGCACTCAAACAGCTTGGTCTTGATAAGCCTCACAAGGCACAGATTATCCCGATGAACACGCTAGATGCTGAACAGGATGCGATTGTGATTGCTGCTACTGGTTCCGGCAAGCAGGTTATCTATGAGACCGTTGGGCTTGCTCATTCCGATAAGCTGACTATCGTTATCGAGCCTTTGCTTGCTCTGATCTACAATCAGGTGCAGACATTACAGGCTCATGGTATTCCTGCCGATTATATTGATATGACCCGCTCGAAGGAGGATATCGATAAGATACTGAACAAAGCTCGCAAGGGTAAGTTGAACTTTCTCTATGTCACGCCGGAACGACTGCAAAACCATTCATTTATTGAAACTATGCAGCATTCGAATATCTTTATGGTCGTAATAGACGAATGTCACTCCATTACGGAATGGGGTTATACGTTTCGTGATGCTTATCTGCACATTGGCGAATTCATCAATCACCTGAAACATAAGCTGGTTATCTGTGCCTGCTCTGCGACGATACCGGCAGACTCTATGGATATTATTCGTGATAGTCTGCATATGGACAAGCCTGCTGTGCTCCGCAGTGATTTACGGCGTGATAATCTTATTCTGCTCAAGAAGGATGTTACCTGCAACAAGAAAACGCTGGAGGAACGGCTGGAATTCCGTATTAAGAAGCTCTGCAAGACGATTGACAAATACCATAAAGATGGTTCGGTGCTGATCTTTGTGCAGACGACTACATATGTAGATGCGCTGTACAACATTCTGGGAGAAATATACCCCGGCGATGTTACCCGCTATCACTCACGAATCAAGCCGGAACGCCGCAAGAAAGAGCTGCTATTCGACTTCCTGCAAGGCAAAAGAAAGATTATGATTGCGACTTCCGCGTTCTCGATGGGTATTGATGTCTCCGATATTGAACTTGTCGTGCACTTCAATGCACCGGTCAGCATGACGGATTACATTCAGCAGATTGGCCGAGCGGGACGCGACGGACGCAAGGCACACTGCGTTCTTCTCTACGACCGGAACGGCGATGATGACGCTATCTCAAATAGCTTTATCAAGAAGGCGAAAAAGCAGTCACCTAAAGCCGCGAAAGTAATAAAGACAAAGCTGAGCCAGGTACACGATTTTATCCATAGCGACAGCTGCATGGTATGCGATATTCTCAAATACCAAGGACAGCATGAGGTGCAAACCTGTAAATGCTGCACGATATGCGCTCAGAAACGGAGGAATAGCAAATGATTACGAATGAGTACGGAATTCACACCTTTTCACTGAAATTACAATGCAAATATTCCGAAATTCAGAATATTATTGAGCAAAACGAGTGTATTTGTACCGGTAAAGGGAAATTAGGTCTTTCATCGTATTACCAGATGCCGCAGTTCAAGGACATTGGTATTGAGATACAGCTTGGTCAGTCCATTTCGCATCCGTGCTGGCTGATACTGATTATCAACCCGTCTTCCCTGCTCGCCGGTACATATAAACCGACCGCATTATTTCAGGCTGACAAAGAGTCTGTTCAGCAGATAAAACATCGCCTGCGGAATATCCTTGATAAAATCGGCGTTGACCGGCGGCTCAAAGAGTTCAAGCTGTCGAGGTGTGACTTGACCTGCAATCTGTATTATGAACGCAAGGCCGATATTCAAGATCGTTTGGATATTTTCAAAAAATCCTTTCCTATCCCCCACTACAGCGCAGTTAAGTTCGGAAAATATTCGAATTCCGATGAAAAATTTAAGGGAGCCAATAAGCATTCATGGACAATCGAGAATAAGTCTAAAAGCTGTGCTTTTTCGGTTTATGATAAAACGTATGAACTGGAAAAACGGCATCATATCGTTATTGATGATCATATTCTCCGTCTGGAATTGCGGTTTGGACGTTCGAAAATTACTAAACTGACCAAATCCAAAGACTGGGAAAGTCAGCTTGTCGAACTCGGCTCGCAGGTTGAAAAACAGCAGCATAAGTTTCTGCATCGGCTGCATATGATGCACTTTGACCCGGTTTCGCTTCCCGAGCTGCTGGACCGTATCAATGCCTCCAAGTACCGCGAAAAGACGAAAAAGAAGCTGCGCCGTATCGCGAAAAAAGCGAACGGCTGCGTTTCGCTCGCAGCCGTTCAGAAAGATTGTAGGATTAGGAAATCGGAGTTTATTAAATTGTTGGGGAAGTTTGAGAAGATAGGAATGGGCATCATTAGCTACTAATATTGAGGGATTAACAACAATGTTTTCTCCTCGTTAATGCTCTCCATCATAAGCACTGCAAGTACTGTTCATAAAGCGTTATTCCGAGCTCTTGTCCGTCCTTGTGCACCTGTTCGGCTGTCAGCCGCCTTGGTTGAACGCCAGTTCTTCCAGGCGGCCAACATAGTGTCCGGTCTCGGCTTGGAAAGCGCATACTGCGGGTCGTTCTCGCCGTCGGCGTGGATCGAGCTGCCCTCGCAGATAAAATCACGCTTGTCGTAAACGTCATTGCCAAGCAGGTTGCAGAACTTGCGTGCCACGCGGTTGTCGTTCTCCCACGAGGGATACAGGCCGTCCCCTTCGCCGCCCCATGTGTTGAAGCCCCAGTCGATGCCACGGCGTTCGCCTTTGCCGTTGATGACAAAGGTCGGGAAGCTGGGCACGCGCGTTGTCGTACTGCCTCTCCGAGCACAGAACGGTCATGTGTTCGCTTTAAATGGTTTCGATCACGCGCAGAAAGGCTTTGCGTGCGGCATAGGCGCCTTACTGTCGCGAATCGGCACGTTCAGACCAGATCATCAGGCAGTCTTCATGCGGCGCAAATTCCGCGGGCATATAAAACCCGTCCTGCGAGGGTGTGATATGTAAAATTTTCATAGTAAACTCTCCTGTAAGGTCATACAAGAAAAGAGCACAACATTTTGCACCGAGCTGCAATGCTTTCCTTAAACGGATACATAATTTTACGGGATCTGCTGTCGGAGATGGCACGGTCAGATGCAACGCTGCCGCATCCAGCGATCGGTCTGCTCGAGAATGGTGTGCAGGATTGTGATATCCCGCAGGACATCGCCGGTTTCCATGGAATGATCGGCGTTTTCAGTTAGATGCAGCGGCACACCAAGACGGCGGCAGCCCTCGGTGATGAGCTCGGTGCGCGCCCACGGGTCGGCGGTGCCGTGAAAGGCGATGCCGGCGGGATCGAGATCGGGTAGGGTTGCTTCGATGGGCGTGAAGTACACCTGTCCGGGGTGCAAGACGTGCAGAACGTGCGATACAGCGCGGAGATCAGCCGTGCAAAGGAGTTTATTCGTGAAAACTATGCAGACAGTGCGATCTCACTGCATCGGGGTGCGGAGAAAGTCGGCTTCAGCCCGAATCATTTCTCCACCGTGTTCTCGCAGGAGACCGGACAGACCTTTGTCGAGTATTTGACCGTCGTGCGTATCGAGGCGGCCAAGCATCTGCTGACCTGCGGCAACAGCCGCATGAGCGATATTGCGTTTGACGTCGGCTATCAGGATTCGCATTATTTCAGCTATCTGTTCAAAAAGCACGTCGGCGTTTCGCCGCGCGAGTACCGCAGCCGGTCGGAAGAAGGGTAAAATAATATCGTAAGAAATTCACCATTCAGGAACGGCCTTCTTGAATGGTGAAATTTTATCGGATGATGGACGGTAGAGCGAAGCCGCTTAAACTGTTATAATATAGAGGCAGAGAAAAACTGCCCCGCCTTTTGTATCGAGGTGGAAGCTATGAAAAGAATATGTTTTCTTCCTGTTGTTCTGCTGCTGACCGGACTGCTCTGCGGCTGTACGGGTCAGCAGCAGAACGATCCCTCACCGCAGGAGCACAATCATGCGATGGAGGAGGGGACAGAAACACCGAAATATGACCATCTTACCGTTTACAGTCCGCTGTCGGAGTCGGAAACGCTGCTGTACTGCAGTGCCTTCCGCAAGGATACCGGCATCACCGTGGACTGTATTCATCTTCCTGCCGGAGAAATGACCGCGCGGCTCGAGCAGGAGCGGGACAACCCGCAGGCTTCTGTGCTGCTGGGCGGCTCGGCGGATAACTATATTCAGCTGCGAGAGGCCGGTCTGCTGGAGGCATATCAAAGTCCCGAGCTGACCGATGTGCCCGAAGCCTATCAGGATGAGCAGGGCGTGTGGAATCCGATCTACATCGGCACGCTGTGCTTCGCCTGCAACACCGACTGGTTTGTGCAGACGGGAACGCCGATGCCGACCTGCTGGGACGATCTGCTGTCGCCTGCACTGGCAGGGCAGATCGTGATGGCAACTCCGAAAACCTCGGGCACCTCGTATACCACGCTGGCGACGCTTGTGCAGATGCGCGGCGAGGATAGGGCATGGGAGTATCTCAAAAAGTTAGATCAGAATGTCGGAGCATATTATACTGCATCGAGTACAGAACTGGTTAAACAGGTTAGCACCGGCGATTATGCTGTTGCGATCGTGTTTTATCACGATGGCCGCCGTGCGGTATTGGACGGCGATCCGATCGAATTATGTACACCGACAGACGGCACTGGTTATGAGATCGGTGTCTGTGCACTCATCCGCAATGCACCTGCAGGAGAACGCGAAAATGCATGTACTTTTCTTGATTGGATGACTTCGGCACGCGGACAGGAGTGCTACATCGAAGCCAAAAGCTGTCGCCTTCCGGCAAACAGCACCGCCCGTGCAGCAGATGGACTGCCGTCGTTGGATGAGCTCAATCTCATTTCCTATGATGCAGAATGGGCAGGAGGAAATCGCAGCCGTCTGGTTCGTTATTTTACAGAGAATATTATAAACCAATATTGAATGCACACCGGCCCACCGGTTCGCAGATAAACTGATTGACGAAGGAGGAATATCAAGGAGTAAAGAATAAGAAAGAAAAAAGAGAGGAGAAATGAAAAAATGAAAAAACTACTTAAGCGTTTATGCTCTGCTATGGTCGCAGCTGTTATGGTCATGACCATGGCGCCGGCTGCATTTGCGGCTGACGGCGGCGCACAGTTCCAGAACGGCCCCTACCTTCTGGCACCAAAGACCAACAGCATGGTCGTCGTATGGGAAAGCACGGAGAAGGTCTCCGCGACCATCGCATACGGCACCGACGAGAGCAAGCTCTGTGACCCGATCAAGGTGGAGATCGACGCAGACGCACCCGACTTCAAGGGCAGCAAGATGAACCTGTTCCACTACAAGCTGGACAACCTGACCCCCGGTACCCGCTACTACTATGAGGTAAAGCTCGAGGGCGGCGCGACCTGCAAGGCCAGCTTCAAGACCCTGAGCGAAAAACCGGATCAGATCCGTCTGATCACCCTGTCGGACTCGCACATTTTTGCGACCCGCGCAGAACTCGATCAGGCCATCAAGGAATTTGACCCCGACCTGCTGCTGCACTGCGGCGATATGGTAGAAGGTACCGGCGCACAGGCAGAGCAGTTCAGCTTCTGGTTCCAGGGCAAGGTAGAGAACGACTACATCCACTCCTATCCGGTTGTCTATTCCTCCGGCAACCACGATCAGGGCGGTGTATACTTCAACACCTATGTATACTCCATTCAGGATGAAGAATACGGCGCAGAGGTCGAGGGCGACAGCTCCTTCAATTACGCCGGTCTGCACATCATCACCATGAACAGCAACCCGTGGGGTCTGTTCCAGATGAACTCCGAGGCGACCGGCCAGAAGGCTGACGCCGCCACCATCAAGACCATCGACAACGCCATGAACTGGCTGAAGAAGGATCTGGCGACCGACGCTGCAAAGAACGCAGACTTCCGTCTCATCTTCATGCACCATCCGGTATCGGATGCGTACACCAAGCGTTACATTCCGGCAGTCATTGAGCCGGGCAAGGTAGACCTGCTGCTGTCCGGCCACACCCACAGCTACGCCCGTGCGGTATCCAGCAATCCGGCTGTCGGCGCTGGCACCATTTACCTGACCCATCAGGACGCGCGTACCTACAACAAGAAGGGCGACTTCTTCTACATCACCAGCACTCCCGGTTCCGGCGTTCTCGATGTCAAAAACTACGGCGCAACGGCAGCCGGTCAGGAATCCAAGGTAGCCAATGAGACGCTGGTAGCCAAGGACAAGCAGCAGCTTTCGTGGTCGGATATCTCCATCACCCCGAGCACAGTGCTGTACAACGGCGAAGTCACCGTTACCGCCAAGGTAACGAACAACGGCAAGGGTCTGGCGGCGGCTGTTATCCCGGTCGTGGACAACGGCACCACCCGTTACCTCTACAAGTTCAAGGACGGCATCGTAACGCTCGATCCCGGCAAGTCCGCAACGCTGACCGGCACGCTCCGCATGGAGACGCTGGGCACGCACACCCTCAAGCTGGCGGACAAGACTGTCTCCGTCAACGTAAAGTACCGCCCCACAACCTTTGACTACACCAACATCCGCACCCAGCAGGGTAACGGCAAGACCAGCGACATGAACAGCAACATCCTGCACATCAAGGCTGATGTCGTCAACATCGGCAACGATGCAGGCACCGGCACCGCTGAGTTCAAGGTAAACGGCGTGACCGTCGGCACCCGCCAGTACACCCTCAAGTCCGGCGAATCCCAGACTGCGGAATTTGCCTACACCTTTGACAAGGCAGGTAAATACGAAGTCACCATCGGCAACGCAAAGCCGGAGACCGTTTACATCGAAGGCTCTATCCAGGGCATGCCGATCGTCAAGGACAAGTCCGGCAATGGCAACAATGCATATATTCACGGTCAGCCGGAATTCGGCACCGATGACAAAGGCAAGCAGACTCTCGTACTCGATGGCAAGCGCGACTATATCGAGATCCCCGACAACGGCGGCTACACCCCAAAGGATGCCATGACCGGTATGGTCTGGGCAAACCTGCCGAGCGCAGGCACCACCAAGGGCGGCGTTTCCGAGCTGACCGAGCAGTATGTTGATCTGGACGGCAAGGGCGCTATCCCGGATCACAACCCACTGATGGTCAAGGGCATCGGCCTCGGCTGGGGCACCCCGTATATGTTCCGCATGGCAGTCCGTGAGACCGGCAAGGTGACTTACGGTGTCTGCCTGCTCGACGACAACGGCGAGTTCAGCTGGAACGACGGCAGTGATGACAGCTTCGGCATCAAGAAGGACCAGTGGGTTCAGTACACCAGCGCATTTGACTTTACGACCGGTGGCGACTCCTACGAGAACGAGCTGCACAGCGCACATGTAGACAAGCCCGCTTTTGAGAATGCCCCCATCAAGACCTGGGAAGGCGAGCCGATGTACATCGGTCTGGGCTTCAAAAATACGCTCCAGACCAAGCGCAACCGCGGCATGTATCACACCATGCTGCCGGGCGCAGTATCGCAGGTACGCTTCTACACCTCCAAACTGAGCGAGAACGAAGTGACCGCAGTCCGCAATAATCCGACTTCCGCAGGCGCTTCCAAGAACAGCCTGAAGATCTGGCTGGACTTCGAGAACAGCAATATCGAGACCAGCGGTTCGCACACCACCGAGTGGGTAGAAGCGACCGCCGCACCGACTGCACTGAGCTATAATGCTGCCTTCGCGGGCAAGGCTTCCATCACCGCGACCGTACAGACCTCGGACGACGGCAAGACTGTTAAGGAGGAGAAGTCCGCAGCGCTGACCTCCGGCACCGGCAAGATCGATCTGACCGGCATGGCAGATGCCAAGTATGTCCGCGTTAAGACCGCGTTTGTTTCTGATCTGAACAGCACAGAATCCAGCGTTCCGGTACTCAATGAGTACGCGCTGACCGCTGGTAAGACCAAGATTTGGAATACCCTGACCGACTGGGAAAAGGGCACGTTTGAGGGCGCGGCAGGCCATCAGCCTGGTCACGTTTACCGCAACTATGCCAAGGATTTTGCCAACTACGGCACCATCGGTGACGTAGAGGACAGCTCCAAGGCCGGTTTCACCGACGTTGCCAACCACTGGGCCAAGGATGCCATCAACTATGTGACCGACAAGGGCCTGATGAACGGCACCGGCAGCAATACGTTCTCCCCGAATGCGTCCACCACCCGCGGCATGTTGATGACCGTTCTCGCTCGCTATGCAGGCGAGGACACCACCGGCGGCGCTACTTGGTACGAGAAGGGCATGAACTGGGCGAAGGCCAAGGGCGTTTCCGACGGCACCAACCCGACTGTGAATATCACCCGCGAGCAGCTTGTCACCATGCTGTATCGCTACGCAGGCTCTCCGGCTGCAAACGGTTCGCTGGATAGCTTCTCCGACGCTGCAAGCGTAAACAGCTACGCTGCAAACGCAATGCAGTGGGCGGTCGCGAACGGCATTGTCAACGGCTTGAACGGCAAGCTGAATCCGCAGAATAACGCAACCCGCGCACAGGTTGCCGCAATCCTCATGCGTTTCTGCGAGATGAGCAAGTAAACCTCATACAGACAAAAAGCACAGCTTCGGCTGTGCTTTTTCTGCTTTTTCTCCATTTTCGGCTATATATTATAGCAGTAGAAGCTCCTGGGATATTCTCAGGAGCTTACTTTTTGTCAAAAAGGAGGAAGCGAAAATGTTCAACAATCAAAAATTCCTGACGCGCGGCGTGATGGCTGAGATTCCATCGTGGCTGACAAACCTCATGTGGCACATGGTGCTCACGATGGAGGTCGAGGAAAAAGACTATCTGCAAGTGTTCACCTTAACCAAAACCGCAACCGGTCAGCACATTGTCCACGAGCAGGAGCAGCCGCCCTACCGCTACGAACTCGATGTACCGTGTGACGATGCCGTAAATGCGAAAGTGTTTGTCATCGACGATTTAACGCATTCTACTATGCTGCTTGCTGAAGAATATTAAGATTTACTAAACGAAATGGAGGAACAGACAATGAGCGAAACAAGAATTTGTGCAAATTGCGGTGGAGAGCATCCAATTGACCAGATGTTTGAAGTGGAAGGCGATTGGCTCTGCGAGGACTGCGCAGATCGCCTGACCGTAATCTGCGATCACTGTGCTGAGCGGGTCTACGAGGAAAACGCCGTTGAGGATGACATGCACACGCTTTGCGACCACTGCTTTGATGAGTATTACGTCCGCTGCGAGGACTGCAACCGTATTATTCATCGTGACCGCGCGTATTGGGATAATGACGACAACGCCTACTGCGCATCCTGCTGGGACGAGCATAACGATGTCATTCACGAATACAGCTACACGCCCGACCTCGTGTTCCATGGCAAGGGTCTGCGGCATTTCGGCGTTGAACTCGAAATTGATGACGGCGGCACAGTAAACAGCAACGCCCAGAAGCTGCTGGACATTGCCAATGCAAACGCCGAAAATCTGTACATCAAGACAGACGGCAGTCTGGATGAGGGTCTTGAGCTCGTCACGCATCCGATGACACTGGAATACCATCTAAACGAAATGCCATGGGCGGAAGTCCTCCGCAAAGCGCAGAGCATGGGCTATCTCAGCCATGCGGCAGGAACCTGCGGACTGCACGTTCACATTTCGCGTCTGGCCTTTGGCTGTACTTATGAACAGCAGGAAGCTGCGATTGCGCGCCTGCTGTACTTCGTCGAGAAATTCTGGGCGGAGCTGCTGCGGTTCAGCCGCCGCACCCAGTCCCAGATGAACCGCTGGGCGGCTCGGTACGGCATTCGCCTGACGCCGTCCGAACAGATGAGCCATGCGAAGAATTCCTGCGCTGGGCGCTACACGGCGGTCAACCTCACGAATGCGGATACGGTCGAAATCCGTATGTTCCGCGGCACTTTGAAACTGAATACCCTCAAAGCCACCTTGCAGATGGTAAATCATCTCGTCGAGGTGGCTGTTTCTATGTCCGACACTGCGGTGCAGGAGATGAGCTGGTTCGATTTTCTGGACAACATCACCGAGCTAGAGCTTATCCAGTATTTGAAAGAGCGTCGACTTTATGTTAACGAACCTGTTAATGCCAACACCGAGGAGGCTTAAAATATGTGTAGTTTATTCGGCTTAATCGACTTTAAGGAGTGCCTCAGCACCCACACGAAGAACAAAATCTTGAACACGCTCGCAAGAGAGTGTCAAGTTCGCGGCACGGATGCGACCGGCATCGCCTATAACTTTAACGACCGCCTTCGGATCTACAAGCGTCCCCTTCCCGCTCGGAAAATGAAGATCCATATTCCGCACGGCGTAAATGTCGTGATGGGTCACACTCGCATGACGACTCAGGGTAATGCGCAGTTTAACCAGAATAACCATCCGTTCCTTGGTCAAATTGACGGCAGTAGCTTTGCGCTCGCGCATAATGGCGTACTTTGGAATGACAAAGAACTCCGGATGGAGGAAACCCTTCCGCTGACGAGCGTCGAAACAGATAGCTACGTTGCGGTGCAGCTTCTTGAACAGCAGAAAACCCTCGACTTTGGCAGCCTGCAAGCTATGGCTGAAAAGGTCGAGGGTTCGTTTGTCTTTACGGTGCTTGATAAAGATAACTCCATCTGGTTCGTCGTCGGGGACAATCCACTGTGCGTAATGTTCTATGATGGCTTTCTAATTTACGCCTCGACACAGGAAATCCTCTGCAAAACAATCAAAAAGCTGCGACTGAAAGCGCCCACTGACATTCTCGAACCGCAGGAGGGCGAGATTATGAAAATTGACCGCAACGGCCGTATCACCACCGGCATCTTCACACCGCACACAACATTCGAACACTGGTGGCGAAAATATCCGTTCTACCGCAGCTATTACGAGGACACGCCCACAAACTACGATGACCTATTCAGTGTGGCGAAGGCATTCGGCGTTACCGCTGATGAAGTGCAGGCGCTGCTCGATTACGGCTGTTCCGAGGAGGAAATCGAGGAAATGTTGTACGACCCGACCTTGCTCCACGAGATGACCGGCGAACTGCTGTACGCATATTAAGGAAAGGAGATGTTGCTTATGATTCCATTAGGCCCAATTTTCCAGGCTGTAGGCGCGGTGGTCGACTTGATTATCGAGGCCGTTGAAAATTTCTCGGACAGTTGAGGAGGTGAAAAAGTGAACGCAGGAAAAGTCATTCTCGGTGCGCTGACTATTATCGGTCTGCTGGCCGATATCATTGACGATGACTAAACACAAAAATACCGACTCATCAAGAGCCGGTATTTTTTGAGCGTGTCGTTAGGGTATACCCATCTGAAACAACGAAAAACTATGTCAATAGGGTCGCTTTCGGACTTTTGCAATATGTCAGAATGTGCGGCGATCCTATTGACATAAATGAGTTTCAAAGGTATTTTGCATTGATCTTATGCAGGCAATCCTGTAAAGTTGTGCTGCCGTTATAGATAGCAAGGCACATTGCCCGTATTTCATCGGTCATCGGTTGCCCTTACAAAATTGATACAATCACACGATTTCCCCTTTTGTACTCGTGAACGATGAACACTATGTGCATTATGAACGATACGCACAGTGTGCAAGGTGTGTGCATAATCGAATGATAGCTTTTGTGCGCACATCGGCAGGTCTCCTTTCCTAGGATTTAGATATTGTAAACTGGAATTTATCGTTCCTGTATTTCCTTACCGCTGAGGTACTCCACTTCTATTTCAAAAATTTGCACAGCCTTTCCTGCGTGGGCAATTTCCTCATCAACTAACTGCTCGCTGGGATAGTATTTCATTGCAAATCGTTTTAACAGAGTTGTTGCTCTTGCACCAGATTCTATGAGGTGACATCTGCCGAATACCACAACGCTCTGCACAAACGGTGCCCAATCTTCTTCTTTGATGGTTTCATTTCCATATACCGTGAAACATACTTTGTCACAGGCACGCAGTGCATCTACTTTATGGCCTGCACGTGCTCCATGAAAATAAATTTTCTGCGCATCGTCATCGTAGACATAGTTGATAGGAATTGCATAGGGATATCCGTCATCTCCATTTACGGCAAGAACGCCACGTCGGTTGAACTGCAAAAGAGTCTTTGCCGTGTCGATGCTGATTTCATTTTTCTTTTTACGAATTGTTCTGAACATGATATTGCTCTCCTTCTTACGCTGATGCAAATTCCGATTGAGATTTCACCTGTTTTAAGAGATTTAATAACTGTTATATTTTGTTATTCAATTCTCCGCAAACCCTTGAAAACACTGGATTTGTCGCAGGTGAGCTTTCCCTTATTTTTTCCCTTGCGTTATATCGTCCCATCAGTGTTTATGAACTCTGATAAGGGCAAATACAAGGGCAAAAAAATTATATAAAACAGTATAACATAAAATAAAAGAGTTATAAAATGCAAGCAGCCTGTATGCTTCATTACACACAGGCTGCTTAATCAAATTTATTATAATTGATGAAAAATCGGTTGCATTTTGTCAAAAGTACAAAACTTTTTGAAGCCAAGTGCTTTTAATTCCTGTTATGATACTGAGGATATCCCAGCAATACTTGCTATCCCTGATACCTTATTCTTTCTACCAGCGTTTCCTTTTTCAGATTACTGCTTAAAACACAGGAAAGCACAATTTGTAGAATACCAACCAAGAAGAATCATAACAAGAATCGGGATAAGAGGAACGTGATAAACGTTCATTCCAAAAATCCCATTATGCTTCGCATAGGAAAACAGTGCATAGCCAAGGGGCAGACCGGCAGCAAGTGCGACGCAGATGGTGCCAACCGTAAAAATCAAGCCCTGTATTTGTAAGCTCAGATTCAACTGCTTATTGGTCATGCCTACCGCTTGCAGCACACCGTATTCCTGCTTCTTCGTGGTGATATTGATGATCATGGTGTTTGCCAGATTCATAAACCCAATGAGACCGACAATTGCCATGAACAGATAGCAGCCAAGCTTCATCATACGGCTTGCGTATTCTGCAGATTGTAACTGTGCATGATAGGTATCCATTTTTATATGCGAAGTATTAGAAATCAAAGTATTCAGACTCTGTTCCACAGATGCAACATCTTTTTTATCACAGTCCACCCACAGATAGCCATAGGCTGTTCCTCTCGGATTCATGGAACGGTATACACCTTCCGGAATGACCAGATAAGTGTCCGCGCTTACAAAGGAGCCTGCGATTTTTCCATGATAGGTATAGGTTCCGCTTCCGTTATCAAAGTTGAATGTAATCGGTGCACCCGCAGAATACCCGTCAGCTTCCATCCACATGGACCAGCCAAAGAAAACATCCCCGTTTTTGACAGCCTGTGCATAGTCCATGGAACCGATATCGCCATCCCCGCGCATCATTTCAAAATCCTCTTGATTTACGATTGCAACCGGAAATTTTGTTCCGTTCAAATCTGCAGAGACGATTTCTCTCGTCAGTACATCCGTTACACCGGGGATAGATTTGATTTCTTTAATCAAAGAATCATTCAGTGGGTTGTTCTGTAGGATTGTGTCCAGATTATTCTCCGAATAGGCTTCATCATAATTCTGGGAATAATCCAGCTGCAGCTCAAATTGTCCATGATTAACGGAAAGACGCGCTTCATGCTCCGTGTCAATATTCCCAACATAATTAGCGATAATTACAAACAATACACAGGAAAGCCCCATGGTAAGAATCGTAGCAATGGTTCTTTTCGGATTGCCTGTCACATTTGCCATTGCCATGGAGAAAACGGTGACATCTTTTCTGCCTTTTCGTCTGCCCTGTTTTTGCGTTTTGGAGCCGCCAAGATACCGTGTCGCTTCGATGGGTGAAATCCGGGAAACAATTTTCATGGGTTTGCGCAGAGCCAAAACGACCGTAAGAAACGATACAAAAATGCAGATGAGCATAATTGTCAGTGAAAACAGAGGCACCTGATGGTTCTTGATTCCGGACGATACCAGATTTCCCTGCTCCACCAGCCAGTTGAAGCTGACTTTTGCAATCAGGAAACCAAACAGCAGCCCCAGCGGTATCGAAGGAACCGCCAGAAGAATGCCCTCACGAAAGATCAACTGCTTCATCTGCTTTCTGGTTGCACCCAGCGCCTTGATTTTTCCGTACTCCTGAACCTTCTGGGCGATCCCGACCTGGAAGATATTATAAATGACCACAACGGAAAACAGCACGATTCCGAGGATCAGGGTTCCACAAACCATAATCATTTCATAGCTCGGCTGCAATACCCATTGCAGGTAGAGGTCATTGATGATCACGTTTTTCTGGTCAATGCCGCAGGAATCCGCGATTTCTTTTATAACAGGCGCAACATTATTCATAGATACATTTGCAGAATCGCTCAAGGTAAAATAGATATTATATTGCCTGTCACCCTCCGCAACACGCTCATTATAAAAATCTTGCGAACCGAATACAACATAGGAAGCCTCGATGGTATATTCATCCCGGTCATATAAAATCCCGCTGACAGTAAATTTCACCGGCGCGTATTCCGACTGCATGCCGGAACGGTACTCCAATGTTACGGTGTCTCCGACCTTTACATCATGGTATCCCACTGCATCAAAGAAAGCGCGTCCTGCGGCAATTTCCTGCGCCTTTTCCGGATAGGTACCTTCCTTCAACACATATTCCTGATTATAGGGAAGCATTTTCCTGACCGTTTCATCCGCACTGACAAAGCCGCCATTTTCATTTCCTTTCAGGATGCCCTCCGTACACATGATGCCGATATCAGATATCTCAGCTCTGCGTTCCACTTCTTTTAATTGCGTATCATCTGCGGCGATAAACAGGCCGTAGTTGCTTCCGTATGAGCTTGCAGCCTGATCCTTCTGTAAGAGGATCAGTCCATTTCCAATTGTACTGATAATGACCAGAAGCATGGTAGTCAGGCAAATCGCCGTCATAATGAGGACACTTCTTGTGCGATTTCTTTTGTCGTTGCTGAATGCAATTTTGCTGATCGTCCTCAATTAAAATCCACCACCTGTCCATCCTCAATCACCAGAATACGGTCAGCAACCTGCGCGATCTCATCATCATGGGTAATCATTACAATCGTCTGTCCATATTTTTTTGCGCTCATTTTCAGCAGCGCGATCACCTCGTCACTTGTCTTGGAATCCAGATTTCCGGTTGGCTCGTCCGCAAGCAAAATCTCCGGTCTGTTTACCAAGGCTCTTGCAATCGCAACGCGCTGCTGCTGTCCTCCGGAGAGGGTATTCGGAAGATTATGAATCCGGTGTTCAAGACCCAGTGTGGTGATAATATCATTGACATAAGCTTTATCCACTTTTTTTCCGTCAAGCCCCAACGGAAGAACGATATTTTCCCACACATTGATGGAGGATACCAGATTGAATGCCTGAAATACAAATCCGATCTTTCTTCTCCGGAAAACGGCAAGCTGATCCTCCTTCATGGAATACAGGTCCTTGTCAGACAAGATCACGCTGCCGCTGGTTGGTGTATCCAGCCCGCCCAGCATATGCAGCAGGGTACTTTTTCCGGAGCCGGATTTTCCGACAATGGCGACAAATTCTCCCTGCCCAATCTGGATATTCACATGATTGACGGCTTTGACCTGATTTTCCCCCGTCCCATAAAATTTGCAAAGCTGATTCGTTTCTAATATCACGCCCACTCCAATGGCCTCCTTTTCTTATTTACCAGCATTATATCAAAGGAACCTTTCATTTCACTTTCAAAAAGAGAGCAGAAGTCTTACAGATTTGAAAGACTTCTGCTCATCATCTCTACGAAAGTCCATTCTCCGGCAGCTGAATCAAAAAGGTACTTCCTTTTCTGACTTTGCCGGAGGCTACCGTGATTGTCCCACCATGCTGCTCAATAATCTGTCTGGACAGATACAGACCGATGCCGGTTCCGCTCTTTTCGCGGACTTCCGGCGCAGTCCCTCTGTAAAACCGCTGGAATATTTTATGGTATTCACTCTGCGGGATTCCGATTCCCTGATCTTCGATCTCAATTCTCACAAAGCCGGTTCTTTTTTGTAGACGGATCGTGATTTTTGAATGTTCTGGGCTGTATTTGATGGCATTGTCCAAAACGTTAATGATTGCTTCTCCAAGCCAACGTTTATCCTGCATGAGTGAACAATGCTCCAGTGATTCGTTGCAGTCGAAAATAAGTTCTATCCCTTTCTCCGCTGCCTTTGGATACGTTCGGTTTACTGCGGAGATGATCGTATCCATAATGGGAAGTGTTTTCTGATCAAGCTGAATCAAACCTGTCTCCAGTTTGGATATTTCCAGCAGGGACTGCAACAATGTTTCCAATCCGTCCAATGCACTCCGGCAGCGGATGCGAAATTCCTGTTGCTCTGTCTCACTCAGATTGTTCCGCAGCAATATGCTAAAGCAGGTATCCAAGGCTGCAACCGGGGTTTTCAGCTGATGGGAAATGTCGGATACCATTTCCTTTGTGCTTTCCTTCTCCGCTCTGGCTTCCTCTTGCAGCAGCTGGATATGATGTCCGATTGCTTCAAGCTGAAATTTCAGTCTTTCCTGCCCGACATAATCTTCTGTGTCCGGCACTGCCTCAAAGTGATTTTCCCGAAATGCAATCAGGATTTGCTCTAACTGCTCCAATCGTTTCCGACTTTCTTTCGCCTCAGCTTTCTTCCGGTAAAACAGGAACGTTAGCAAAGACAGACATAGCACTGCACTTGTACAGCCGGTTATCATGATATTCTGCCGGAAGCGTACATAAAACGAAGTCCCTTTGTTTTCCCAGTACCCGTATTGCTCTAATAATTGCTTACCTTGTTCATTGGCTTGATGGTCGTTTCCTTTCAGCCATCCTGCGGCAACATCCATGCCGGTGGTCTCTGCGCCCGCCGCAACTTCTGTCAGGATATCCATTTTACATTGATAATCCTGATAATATAAATAGGTGGTAAAGCAGTTCAATACCGCAAAAAAGAGTAGAACCGGCAGCACCAGTGACAAGGCATCAACCCACTTTTTACGATGTCGTTTCGTCACTGACTTACCTCCTGATTCCATATATACCCAAGCCCGCGGATGTTTTTAATATAGACCGGAGCCGCCGGATCCTCTTCGATTTTCTCCCGAAGCCTTCTGATGTTCACAGCTACCGTATTTTCATCCATAAAATCACCATCCAGATCAAACACGTTTTCTAACAGCTGTGTTTTTGAAAGAATCTGTTTCGGGTTTTGAAGAAAAAAGGACAGCATTTTCAGTTCATTCTTCGTAAGGCTTATTTCTCTTTCCTTTACGAACGCCCTCATCTCTCCGGGGATAAATACGATATCCTTTGAATGAATTTTTGGAGTTCCGGGTTCATTCTTTCTGCGGCGGAAATGAGCCTCAATTTTCAGAAGAAGTACGGAAAGGCTGAACGGTTTCGTCATATAATCGTCCGCACCGGCTTCATATCCCATGACCTGATCTGTCTCCTGATCCAACGCGGTAAGACAGATAATATATACATTTTGACAATTCCGCATCCATCTGACAAGCTCTAATCCGTTTCCATCCGGAAGATTCACATCACAAATGGCAACATCCACATTATTATCACTTGCAATTCTTTTCGCTTTTTTCACTGATTCTGCTGAAAAAACCTCATATCCGGATTTTTTCAGTGAAAATGTAATTCCTCGATTTAAATTTTCATCATCTTCAACCACGAGTATACCTGGCATAGCATATGCACCTCTCTTTATTAACTATATATATCAGCTGGGAGATGACTCCCACCTCTATAGGTGGTGAGAATGTATTGATGATTACTCTGCGCTTTTTCCACTGGCTATCCATTCATCTGCCTATGCGTATCGTATCTTTGTATCAATCCAATGGTCTTTATTTCTCCAGTCCTTCCATGCGGCAGGACATGGCAATGTTATTAAGAATTTCGGTAATCTTAGTCTGTTGTATATTCGGCATAGTAAGCAATGCGGCATCGGTGTGTTCGCTGACAAACACCAGATCAACCGAATACAGCGAGTCCAGATCATTTTCGACAGCATCGCTGAATTGCGCACGCTGCTGCGGCGTGCATCCCCATACCGCAAAATCGTAGTCACTGCGGGCGTGATGATCGCCGCGGGCACGCGAACCGAATAATACCAATTTCGGCACTCCATAACGGTGCGCCAACCGTTTTACCTGTTCGATTGTCTTATCCATCAGCGTCACCGTCCCTATTATTTTCATTATACCATATATTAAAGGAGAGATACACAATGAAAATTGGCTATATCCGTGTCTGCACCGAGGAACAGAACACAGCTCGGCAGGAAGTCCTGCTGCGCGAACTCGATGTTGACGAGTTATTCATCGATAAGGCAAGCGGTAAGAATGCCGACCGCCCGGAACTGACACGTATGATGAACTATGTCCGGCGCGGCGACACGGTTATTGTCGAGTCCATCAGCCGATTTGCGAGAAACGCGCGCGACCTGATTGATCTCGTGGAACGACTGACCGAGAAACAAGTAGAATTCGTCAGCCGCAAGGAGGCAATCGACACGACCACGCCCACCGGCAAGTTTATGCTGACCGTGTTCGTGGCAGTCGCGGAACTTGAGCGGGAGTACATCTTGCAGCGCCAACGCGAGGGAATCGCTATTGCTAAGGAACGGGGCAAGTACACCGGTCGAAGGCCACAGCCCTTGCCGGATAACTTCGAACGGGTGGTTACCCGCTGGCGTGCCGGGGAAATCACCGCGGTGGAAGCCATGCGACAGACCGGGCTCAAGCCGAATACTTTCTATCGCCGGTGCTCCCGGACTTCTCTGTGCGCAAAATCCACATAACACAACAGCCGGGGCTCTCATAATTGAGAGGCCCGGCTATCTTTATGCCGAAAAATTTATTTTTTACCTGCTCATCTCGCAGAAGCGCATGAGGATTGCGGCAACTTCTACGCGGGTTGCGTTATTCTGCGGGTTCAGCTTGCCATTAGAGCCATTGACAATGCCGTTAGCTACTGCCCACTCCATACCCTTCTCGTACCAGGTCGCGCCGCCAGTGGTGTCCGTGCCTGCGTAGCGAGCAAGAACCGTCATCAGCATACCACGAGTGGCGGATGCGTTCGGTGCAAAAGAGGTATCCGTTACACCGGAGAACAGACCCTCTGCAACAGTATTTTCAATCGCATTCTGTGCCCAATGGCCTTTGGCATCCGCAAATACTGCGTTTCGCTTTACCTGAATGCCGTCGTAGCTGCGGCTGCCATCTGCATTCAGACTGAAATGCGAGAAGAAATCATTCCAGACCATTTCGGATACTTCAGGCATGTAGGAATGCGGCGAATCTTCAATTACAGTATAGCGGAACAGGGGGAATATTCTGATTGTTGTCATATTCGTGCGTGGTGAAACGTCCGTCTACCGTATCTTTTGCCTTACGCGAGGTACCGTTGTAGGTCGTCGAGTAGTTCAGTGCATCATAGGTTCCGGTCGTCGTATCAGCGGCTCACCATTCATGTGCAGCGTTCCGACACCCGGTTCAGCGTCAGCAAGACCGCGATGGCGAATAAAACGACTCGGAACGTACTGACGGTCTGGCTGAAGAACAAGCTGTCCGGTATGGCAGGGCATAAGGTCCTTGTGGTTACATACAAGGGCTACGCGAAAGAGCTTTGGGATGCCCTGAGCGAGTTCCACGATCGTCTGATTCCGCTTCAAGCGGATGACAACAGTGGACCCAAAGAGAGTCTGCCGTATTTCGGAGGCATGAACGGATCGAATCGATACAATGAAGCGCGATCTGGTCCAGCTTGTGTTCCGCAGTACGCTGCGCAACCATGGCGGTACCGAATCGGTTTCTCTGTGGCTGATCCAGCCGCCCGAAGAGGTTGTCATGCACGTTCGTGAATCGTTCAGAGACTGCCAGCATGACGAGATTTCCGAATTACCGTTCGAATGCTTGTCCGAACTGGCAGCCAGCCGAACCTTTCAAGGAAAACCGACCCATGCCTCAAAGCTGCTCAAATGGCTCGAGGATTGGGACGGTTCTCCAATCTTGATTGCAGAGGTTCAGGGACAGCTCGGTATGAAGCCGGGACAATGGAAAGAAGCTCGGAAGAACGCGGCTGTCAAGGAAGCGTTCAAGCATATCGAAACCGAGGGTTCGGGCAAAAACTGCAAAATCAAGCGTTCTGAAAACGTTGCATGAGCGGCTATATATTATAGCAATGAAGCAGTATAAACCTGTATTGAATTTGGAACAATGCATCTGTAGGAGGGGTAATTATGCAAACCAAAATCCACGAATCGACCCAAATCGTTGAAGTCATGCTCACCCACGCCGAGCAGGCAGACGAGGCGGTCAAGAAGCAGCTCAAGGAGCTGTACGCACAGTACAAGGGCACCAAATACACCGTTGTGGTGTTCCTGTCCGGCAAGCGGGATCTGTATGAGGATACGCGCGATCTGCTGCTGTTCAATCGCCGCCGTGCTGCCGAGCGGGCAGTGCAGGCACGCAAGGCGGCAGGTCAGTGAGCACGGTCAGGCAGAGGAGGTTCCGCTTCCTCCTCTGCCAAATTTTTTGCCGCTTGCAATGGCGAATGAACTGATGTACAATATTGTCTGTATAGAACAATTTGATTGTAGATATATAGAGGATAGATATGGCGTCATCCATATAGTTGTGGAGAGAAAGCATATGCAAGATATCGAAAAATAGCTCGATTCCGCTTTTTGAGGACCAAACAATCCGCGTAGCATGGGATGAACAGCAGGAGAAGCTGAAACAGGCCGTCCTGTGGTTACATCGTAGAACGCCAATGTTTTTCGGCAGCAGGCCACGGACATTGTAGCCGATGCGGCAGCTTTGCCGGAACGAAATAAGGAGGAAGATAAGAATGAGTAACGATATTGCCAATCGAGGTGAAATTCTGCTGTATGACATAACTATTTCCATTTTGGAAACAGTTCGACAGGATACCATGTACATTTCCGAGTTTGACCGCCAGACCGAGCGATACCTCAAGGGGGAATAACCATGAGCCGTCAATTTGAATTGAACAAAGCACTGTTCGAGGCTGTAACTGCCTGCTTCGATTATCACATTGACCTTTCCACCTGCACAAATATTCCGCATGGTCTGCAGAATGCCACATTGATGATCCGAGACCCCAAAAGCAAAAAAATCGTATGGACGCTATCCATATAATCAGCCTCACCGGCAAAGGAGCCACACCATGACCGAAACCTTCAACATAGCGGGCTACACCCGCATTTCCGTCGATGACGAGCTTGACCGCGACAACGTATCCATCGAGAACCAGAAAGCCATCATCGAGGACTTCGTAAAAACGCAGTTCCCGGGCAGCAGCCTGACCTTTTTCGAGGACCGCGACCGCTCAGGCTACACATTTGAGCAGCGCGAGGGATATCAGGAGATGCGCCGCGGCTTGATGAATCATAGGTACGATATCCTCATCATCAAGGACTTTTCCCGTTTTTCCCGTCGCAACAGCCGCGGATTAGTGGAACTCGAAGACTTGCGCGATGCAGGTGTCCGCATCATCTCCATCGGCGACGGCATTGACTTTCCGAACGATGACGACTGGATGAAAATCCAGTTCCAGTTTCTGATTAACGAAATGCCGGTCACGGATACCTCGCGCAAGGTGCGAAACGTCATCAAACGGCGGCAGGCGGACGGCAAATGGCTGTGCGCCGCACCGTACGGCTACATCATCAACAATCAGCAGCAGTTTGAGGTCGTACCGACCGAGGCGGACATTGTGCGCCGGATTTACGATCACTACAACAATGACGGCTGGGGCTACAAGAAGATTGCCAACTACCTGACCGAGCAGGGTGTGCCCACACCGCGCATGTCTGAGCAGATGCGCAGGCAGGCTGAGGGCAAGACGACCAAGCGGGAAGTCAAGGCCGCATGGGCGCTTGTGACTGTGCAGGGCATCCTCGATAACGATTTCTATATCGGCACACTGCGGCAGGGCAAGTTTACACGGGCAAAGATCAACGGCAAGGATGTGCGGCGAGACGAGGACGAGCAGATCGTCATCGAGAACCACCATCAGCCGATCATCGACTACCGCACGTTTGCGACCACCCGTGCTCTGCGGGAGAAGCGCACGCGCTCGAACTACCGGGGGATTAAGAAGTACGATAACGTCTACTCGGGCTTCCTTGAGTGCGGCGACTGCGGCGCACCGATGTTCTCGATGAGCCGTTCGGACATCGCTCCGGCATACACCTGCGGCACCTACCATCGCCGCGGACGAGCGGGCTGCACCAGCCACCATATCCGCGTGGACAAGCTGGACGAGCTGATGCGTCTGTACATCCGCCGTGTGATGGACGGCTCTGCGGAGATGCTCGACAGGCTGAACGCGGAACTGGCCCGCGAGGATAATCAGATCGTGGAAACCGAGCAGTCGGCGGACAATCTGGCCGAGGTGCTGGATGACCTGACAGCAGAACTCAAGGCTACCAAGCGGCAGCGTATCCGCGACATTATGAAGCACCCGGAGAACGAGGAAACGCTGGGCGATCTTTATGACGAAATGGAAGCTGAGCTGCAAAGCAAGATCAACGGTCTGAATCACCAGATCGAACTGCTGTCCAACAAGCGCAACACGATCATCGAGGTCAACCGCACGGCCAAGACCGCGCTTGAAGTATTCGATGATCTGCTGCACAAGCCCAAGATGGAGCGCAATGATCTGGAACTCATGATAGACAAGATCACGGTTTACGAGGATCATCTGGAAGTACATCTGCAAAGTGACATTGACGCGCTGCTGCAGAGCACGAGAGAGGAGAACGTCGTAAATTTTAATTCAGGCATCGAAAACAGCGAAAAATGCCGTATTGTCCAGCATTCGCGCAACCAGAAGGACAAGGTTTTCGATGTCAATGTTATCAGCGGCGGTGACCCCTTGGAAATCTACACCGACCGCGACGGCGAAGTGATTTTCAAGAAATACTCCCCGATGGGAGAGATGGGCGCGGTATCCGCCGAACTGGCGGAGGCTTTGGCGCGTACAGCGGGCATGAGTTGTGCTATCTGCGACAGGGATGCGGTGATTGCGGCAGCAGGCGGTGTGAAAAAGGATATTCTGGAGCGGAGTATCTCATCCGAGCTGGAGCAGCTGATGGAACGCCGCGAATGTTATGAACGCGGTGCGGACGAGCAGCCGGAGGTGCTTATCTCCTCGCAGGACGGCTGCGCGGTGGTTGCGGAGGCGCCGATCATTACAGACGGCGATGTCAGCGGCTGTGTCGCGTTTGTCAGCGAAAAAGAGGACGAAAAGGCGGATGAGGTGCTGCTCAAGCTGTGTCAGTCGGCGGCGCAGTTTTTATCCAAACGCATTGCAGTGTGAAAGGAGCGTTCTCTATATGCACAGGCACGATCACAAAGAGCGTGAGCCAAAGGCCTTCCCGCAGTACGACGATGCGGCGCATATTGACTCGGCAGCAGTAGCCGAGCTGCCGCCGTGGGAGCAGACACGCGAGCCCAAAGGCGATCCCAAAGCAACGGCCTACACGGAGAAATACTGCGAGGAGCAGCACAAATAACAAACGGCGGAACGATACAAATCGTTCCGCCGTTTGGCGTAAAAACAGGTTAAATCATATATTCGATGGTATTCTCTGCCGTCAGGCGCGTCCGGTCATTAAACAGGAGAATGGCTTCGCGGGTGTCAATCTCGCCAAGCGCGTAAACCTCGTGGGTTTCACGCTCGAAGCAGGGGCGCGGCACGAGCCGGTTGTATCCGCACGGGTGGTCGTACACCATCTGCACGCCGTCCGTATCGAGCGGCTGATTAAGATAATACGGGTCAAACACGCGTACCATGTCGTTCTCATCAATGCCGGTGAGCGTCACATAGTGCTCTCCGTCAAAGTGCAGGCGCACCACGGCAGCGCCGCCGCAGCGGAGTGCATCGCGCAGACGGCTGTTCTGCCCGAAATTCACCGCCGGACCGGACAGATACTGCGTGGAGATGTGAAGGCGGCCGATCTTGCCGAAGCCGTTCAGCCAGTTGCTGAGGAACATCATCGCCGCACAGGAGGTGCCGCTTTTGCCGCTTACGCCGTCCGAGCCGTAGCAGTCCAGACAGTACAGCATGATGTTGCGGACAGCCTCCGGCGGGATATCCTCGCGCTCGAACAGGAATGCGAGCGCGTTGAGCATGGAGGTTGGACCGCAGTCATATTCGGAAAGCTGGTAGCGCAGCGGATTTTTCATAGGGGAACCTTCTTTCGTGTGGCGTATTCCTACCGGATTACTATATAATAGTAAGGTCAATGCCGATCAATGTCAATACAAATTTGCGGAAAGCGCATATTCATGGTATGATAAGTATACTTCCCGCCAAAGATAGGGTGGGAAGGAGTGAATCGGCATTGCTAAAACTGATTCATGCGAGTAAAATATATGCTAAGAACGGCATTTGTGCGCTCAATGCGGTCGATCTGACCGTGCAGGACGGTGACTACATTTCGGTGACCGGCGCATCCGGCTCGGGCAAAAGCACACTCATGCACATTCTGGGTCTGCTGGACAGCTTGACCGACGGCGAATACCTGCTCGACGGAGCAACAGTCGCACATTTGCCGGCAAAACAGCGGGCGCGTCTGCGCAGTGAGAAGATCGGCTTTGTGTTTCAGCAGTTCCGGCTGCTGACGGGCATGACAGCACTGGAAAATGTTGCGCTGCCGTTGGCGCTGCAGGGCGTTCCGCGGGATGAGCGTAGCGAACGCGCACTGGCGGTTCTGGAGCGGGTTGGCCTGTCCGATCGGGCGAATCACCGGCCGCACCAGCTTTCCGGCGGACAACAGCAGCGGGTGGCAATCGCACGGGCGGTCGTGACAGAACCGTGCGTGATTCTGGCGGATGAGCCGACCGCAGGACTGGATCCTGCCGCGGCGGACAGCGTACTGGAGTTGTTTGACCGATTGCATCGGTCGGGGCATACGCTGGTGCTCATCACACACGATGAGCGGGCAGCGCAGTGCGCCGCAAGGCGAATGCATCTTGAAAACGGATGCCTTTTCGGGTGAGATTATCCGGCACCGGATAACCGGGGCACTTGAACCGCACAGGCGGTTTACCCTGTCTGGGCGGAGAGTTTTTCGCTTGAATCAAGCGGAGAGTTGCGCGCTGCGGAGCGCGGGAGATTGCCGCGCCCGCGGCTGGGGCAAAAAGGGAGGGACACCCGCGGTTTGCCTGTAGGCTGCTAAACATTGTTCCCGCGCCGTGCGCGGATTAAATGAGTGCCCTTCCTCTTTGAATTCCTGCCGTTCCCTTATAGTCTCAGCTCTGCAAATTTCGCCATGCTAACCCAAAGGGAAACGGGAGTTAAGAGGGTAAAACCCGTAGGTGTCTACCCTCTTGCCCCACCGCCGTGGGTACGGCGAATTTCCTGCCGTCCGCAGACGGCAAACTCTTCGCCCGGAAAGACCGTACCGCTTGCGTGGATCGTGTACCCCGCAAAGCCGGTGTGTGAAAATAACGCAATCAAACCTAACAGGTTTTCCTATATAGAAGGAGGAAACAAAAATGGACCGTCGGGACAAAACAAACTACTACCTCGACATGGCGCAGGTTGCGCTCGAGCGCGGCACCTGTCTGCGCCGCAACTTTGGCGCGGTCATCGTCAAGAACGACGTCATCGTATCCACCGGCTACAACGGTGCGCCGAGAGGTCGTGCCAACTGCATCGACATCGGCACCTGCATTCGTCAGAAGATGGGCATTCCGCGCGGCGAAAGATACGAGTTCTGCCGCTCGGTGCATGCGGAGATGAACGCCATTATTGCCGCTCCGCGTGACCAGATGATCGGCGCGACGCTGTACCTGGTCGGCCGCGATATGTCCACCGGAAAGATCATGTCGGACGCAAACTCCTGCACGATGTGCAAGCGCCTCATCATCAACGCGGGCATTGAGAAGGTGGTTATCCGCCGTGATGTGGATACATACGACACGGTGAACGTGCATGACTGGGTGGAGAATGACGACACGCTCGGCAGCAGCATGGCATACTAAACAGACATCGGAGAGAGAAAATATGTCAATATTCGATATTTTTAAGAAGTTGGATGAAGAAAAAGCCGCAAAGACATCCCAGCCGATCGAGTGGATCGTGGTCGGACTGGGCAATCCGGGCGCGAAGTACGACAACACCCGTCACAATGCGGGTTTCCGTGCGCTTGAGGGTTACTGCGCCCGCAGCGGACAGAAGATCGACCGCATGAAGTTCAAGGCACTGGCGGGTGAGGGTATGCTCGGCGGCAAGCGCGTGTTGTTCCTCAAGCCGCAGACTTTTATGAACCTGTCCGGCGAGGCAGTTCGTGACGCGGCCTCATTCTACAAGATCCCGCCGGAGCACGTTATCGTGCTGTCGGACGATGTATCGCTCGACGTGGGAACGCTGCGCGTGCGCGCAAAAGGCTCGGCAGGCGGACAGAACGGCCTGAAAAACATTATCTATCATCTGAACAGCGAGGACTTCCCGCGCGTGAAGATCGGCGTCGGCAAAAAGCCGCGTCCGGATTATGATCTGGCGGCGTGGGTGCTTGGCAAGTTCCCGGCGGAGGATCAGAAGGCTATCGACAAGGCGTGCGAGGACGCGGTGAACGCGGCTGCCTGCATCATCGCGGAGGACTGTGCCGCCGCCGCACAGAAATTCAACGGAAAACGCATCTAAGGAGTTGGTTTTGATGAAAACCGCAGTAGCATATTACTCGCTCGGCGGCACAACGCGGTCGTACGCCCGCGCGGAAGCCAAGGCGCGGAACGCCGATTTGATCGAGCTTACGCCGAAAACGCCGTACAACCGATTCACCGCGTTTGTGCGCGGCTGTTTGGAGGCTGTCAAGCAGAAGGCGGTCGCGCTGGACGGCATGCCGCTGTTTGTCGGCTATGACAGAGTGGTGCTGATGACGCCGGTCTGGGCGGGTTATCCCGCGCCGCCGTTCAACAGCGCGGTCGAGCTGCTGCCGCCCGGTACGGAGGTCGAAGTAATACTGGTTTCCGGCAGCGGAAACAGTGAAAAGAGCAGGGCGAAGGTGCGTCTGCAGATCAAAAAACGCGGCTGTACGCTCACGGCGCAGCGTGACATCCGGGCCAGCCGATGAGCGGAAAGGATATGCGATGAAAGGATATACCTATGTGCTCCGCTGTGCGGATGATACGCTGTACTGCGGCTGGACGAACGATCTGACGGCTCGACTGGCAGCGCACAACAGCGGAAAAGGTGCGAAATACACGCGCGGACGCGGCCCTGTGACGCTGGTGTACAGCGAAATGTTCGACACGCAGAGTGAAGCCATGCAGCGCGAAGCGGCAATTAAAAAGCTCACACGGCCGCAGAAGCAGGCGCTGATTGACAGTCAGAACGGCGGAGAACTGCTCACTGTTTACGATGCAGACGGACGCGCCTGCGGAGAACGCCCGCGGGCCGTCGTGCATGCGCAGGGGCTGTCTCACCATGTGTGCCACCTGTGGGTGGTCGGCGAGCGGAATGGCGTGTGCGGTCTGTGGCTGCAGCAGCGGCAGTTTGACCGGCCTTTATTTCCGGGCGGCTTTGATCTGACCTCGACCGGACATATTGACCCGGGTGAAACGCCGCTGACAGGCGTGCTGCGCGAAGCACGGGAGGAGAGCGGACTGCAGCTGACAGCAGCCGACTTGATCGACGGCGGCAGTTATCGTCAGCGCTACTCGCGCGGCGAAGGCGGCTTTGACGATGAGCTGGCGTATACATTTCTGGCGCGTATCGACGGCATTCCGCCGTTCCGGCCCGGCCCGGAGGTCGCGAAGATGCTGTTCGTGCCGCTGGCAGACTTTGCCGCCGCACAGGAGCAGGGCGCATCACTCACCGGTCTGACACCGGACGGACGCACGATGGAGATGCCGAACGAATCCCTTTGCTGTCTGCACACTGAGGAGTGGCAGGGCGCGAAACCGCGTATCGAAGCACTTTTTGACTGAAAAGAACAGCCGCCTTCCACTTGACAAGGGGAGGCGGCTGCCCTATAATATCGACATTCATCAATATAGAACCAGAAATCCGCTGTAAAGCAGCGGATTTTTGCATTTACTTGACATTTTTCAAAACAAAAAGCTGCCCGAAAGGACAGCTTTTGCTTTACTTGCTGAGTGCGCCGATGATGATATTGACGATCAGACTGACCGCGGCTGCGATCGCGTAGATCGTGCTTTGCTGACGGCACGCCTTTGCCTTGGGATCATCCTGCTTGTCCTCCTGCTCACTGCGTCCGCAGATCATGCCGTAGCGGATCTGCTGCAGGACTGTCAGCGCGGCGAACGCGGCAAACAGCAGCAGGAGCAGTCGCTGAACCGTCTGCATCTTAGTGGATGAGGTTCAGGACGATTGCAATGATGACGAAAACAACGCCGACAATCGAGGTCAGACGAGCAAAGATACGGTCGGATGCGCTTGCCTTGCCGGAGCCGTAGAAGGTGTCTGCGGAGCCGGATACAGCGCCCAGACCCTGCTGTGCACCATGCTGGAGCAGAACAACAACGATCAGGAACAGGCTTGCAACGATCATGATGACCGAGAGAGCGATTTGTGCGGTAGTCATAGGTAATTTCCTCCACTGCTTTTCATTTTTCTTATCGCGCATAACAAGACTATGCGCGCAATATGCGTACATGATACTATATCATATTAAATGCACTTTTTCAAGAGGTTTTCCGTATTTTCGTCCGGGAATTTGTCTCAGACAAGCGGCTGGAGAATGTTTTTCAGCGAATCGCCCATGCGGTTGGTGTGCACCTTGTGCGTATCAAGATCCACGACCGCCAGACGGATGGACGACCAGCCGTGCTTGCCGCTCTGGTATTTGCGCTCGTCGGACAGCTTTTTCAGCTTTTTGAGCACGGATTTGTCAGTCTCGCCGGCGGCAAGAATGACCGAAAGCAGCGAAAAATCGTGGTTTTCGTCCGGCTTTACCAGCTCGGCGCTGACCTGCTGCGCGTACTTCCACCAGTCGTCAAGCGTCTGCTCATCGAGCGAGGGCACGGCGAACAGCAGACGGTATTCGTGTGCGTGGCTCGTGCCGCCGGTCGGCATCAGACCGAGGATTTTGCGGGGCGTGCGGGAGTTGAAAACGCTCAGCAGCGCCGCCATTCGGCCGGAAACCTGCACGTTCTGCTGGGAACGGAAATGCGGATCCTGCCCGTTCAGCAGCTTGTCGCGCAAGGCAACAAATTCAGTAGAAAAGTCCATAAACAGCCTCGCTTTTTTACAGATCGGCGGGATAATCACCGTTTTCCGTCATAGCTGCAACGGCAGCGCAGATAGTCGGCTTGTCCTCGCGGTAGGTGACGCCGTACCAGCGGGAATCCGTGGTGAGTACCTTTGCGGTCGCCTTTCCGTCCTTGATGAGCGCGTCCACCGCGAACGGCAGATAATACTCCGCCTTCATCGGATTGTCCGGCAGCTTGCCTGCGAAAAACTCACGAAGGCCGTCATCAAGCGAGGGCAGGAAGGAAGGGGTGAATCCCCAGAGATTGAGCGACACCGGCGTGCCGGGCGCAATCTCACCGGCGGGTGCATCGCCGTCCGCATCGTAGCGGATGACGCCGTCCGCATCGCGGTGAATGGCGGTGCGCTCGATGATATGTGCGAGCAGACCGTTTTCGTCTGCGGTGCATACGCCGCGGGAGACCGTGCCGTTTTCGGTGAGCGTGTTCTCGACCTGATAGCCGACCATGCAGTAGCGGAATTTGTCGTCATCCTGCGCGGAAGCGAGGTAATCATACATTTTGTGGAATGCATCTGCGCCGTAGAAGTCATCCGCGTTGATAACGGCGATCGGGCAGCCGGCAGTCAGCTCCTTTGCACACCACACGGCATGCGCGGTGCCGAGCGGTTTCTCACGGCCTTCCGGTGCGGTCAGGCCGTCCGGCAGATTGTCGAGCGTTTGATAAGCATAGTCCACCTGCATGAAGCGGCGCGCCTTTTTGCCGATGGCGTCCTCGAATGCCTCGTGCAGCTCGGGACGGATGATGAATACCACGCGGTCAAAGCCTGCACGGTGTGCATCGTAGATGGAATAATCGAGCAGAATCTGTCCGTTCGGACCGATCGGGTCGATTTGCTTGAGTCCGCCGTAGCGCGAGCCCATACCTGCTGCCATGATCACCAAAACCGGATTTGCCATAGTCTATATCCTCCTAAAGAACCTTATCTATTTATACAAATAAAGCATTTCATTCATGTTTTTCATACTCTCAAACGGGAATACTCCTTTATTATACAAGAGCGTATCATAAAACACAAGATGTTTGCGGTGCGGGTCTGCTTTTTTGTCGAAAAGCATGAAAATCCAAATGGGGTTCGGGTGATGATTGCAAAGTGTCGGGAAAACTGCTAAAATAAAAAACGTATACGTATAGAGAATTTTATTATTAAAACCATATTGTTATAGAGAGGAATATGTTTCGATGCGCAAAACGAAGATTATCTGCACGCTTGGTCCCGCAACTGATGCTGTACTGCCCGAGATGATCAAGGCAGGCATGAATGTTGCCCGTATGAACTTCAGCCACGGCTCTCATGAAGAGCACAAGGCTCGCATGGACGCCGTTAAGGCAGCCCGCAAGGAGCTTGGCATGCCGGTCGGCATTATGCTGGATACCAAGGGTCCGGAGATCCGTACCAAGACCTATAAGGACGGCAAGATCGAGATTGTTGAGGGTCAGGAGTTTACGCTGACCACCCGCGATATCGAGGGTGACAACACCATCGTTTCCATCACCTACGAAGGCCTGCCGAACGACGTTCAGCCGGGCACCCGCATCCTGATCGACGACGGACTGGTTGCATTCGAGGTCGAGGAGATCAAGAACGGCACCGACATTGTGTGCAAGGCGCTCAACGGCGGTCCGCTCTCCAATCGCAAGTCCATCAACGTACCGGGCATCAAGCTGAACATGAAGTTCGTTTCCGATAAGGACCGTGAGGATATTGAGTTCGGTCTGTCTCAGGACATCGACTTTATCGCTGCTTCCTTCACCCGTTCCGCACAGGACGTCCGCGACATCAAGGAGATCCTCAAGGCGCACGGCAAGGAAGATGTTGAGATCATCTGCAAGATCGAGAACATGGAAGGCGTAAACAACGTACAGGAGATTCTCGACGAGGCAAACGGCATCATGGTTGCCCGCGGCGACCTTGGCGTTGAGGTTCCGTTTGAGGAGCTGCCGGAGATCCAGAAGTCCATCATCAAGACCTGCATTTCCCGTGGCAAGCGCGTTGTAACCGCCACCCAGATGCTCGAGTCCATGGCTAAGAACCCGCGCCCGACCCGTGCAGAGGTTTCCGACGTTGCAAACGCTGTTTACGACGGCACCTCCGCTATCATGCTGTCCGGTGAGACCTCTGTCGGCAAGTATCCGGTAGAGACCGTTCGCACCATGAGCCGCATCGCAGAGAACGCAGAGAAGACCATCCACTACGACCGCCGCCGTGTAACCCGTCTCGAGTTCCAGAACATGAATGTAGACGGCGACATGAAGACGCTGGCAATCTCGCACGCAACCTGCTCTACCTCCGCTGATCTGGGCGTTAAGGGCATTGTAGCGTTCACCGAGTCCGGTTCTACCGCTCGCGCTGTATCCACCTACCGTCCGGGCGCGCCGATCATCGCCGCTACCCCGAGCGAAAAGACCTTTAACCGCCTGACCATGTCCTGGGGCGTAAAGCCGATTCTGGTTGAAAAGCGCCCGCAGTCCGGCACTGAGCTGTACCATCTGTCCGAGAAGGCAGCGGTAACTGCGCTCGATCTGCGCGTTGGCGACGTTATCACCATCACCGCAGGTATGCCGGTAGGCGAGGTTTACTATACCAATACCCTGCGTGTACACGAACTGACCGAGAAGTCTTTCGAGGACTAACACTATGTCTTTCAAACGCTTGCAGCGTGCATTGTTCCGCACGATGGCCGCTGTTGTGGCGCTGGCAATCCTGTTCTGCATCGGATTGTACGGCTACCGCACGATGTTCGGCTATACCTATGACTCCTCGCTGTCCGATGAAGATCTGGCGGCGAGCGTCACAGCGGACGAAAATATTACGAATATTGCATTGTTCGGTCTGGATACCCGCGAGGGCGACAAGCAGAGCCATTCGGACTGCATGATGATCGTCACCGTGGACAACACACGCGGCAAGATCAAGCTCATCAGCCTGATGCGCGATTCTCTGGTAGATATCGACGGCTACGGTGAGGACAAGCTGAATGCGGCGTATTTCCGCGGCGGTCCCAGTCTGGCTATCCGCACCATCAACGAGAATTTCGGCACGGATATCAAGGATTACGTTGCCGTAGACTTCGAGCAGCTGGTGCAGATCGTAGACGCGATCGGCGGCGTGGACATCGACGTGCAGAATGATAACGAGCTGAAGGAGCTCAATCGTGTCATCAAGGATTACGGCGCAGAGCGGGGCAAGGAGTTCTCCGGCGTGGAGAAGACCGGCCTGCAGACGCTGGACGGCGTGCAGGCGCTGTGCTACGGCCGTATCCGCAAGGGCGACACCGGCGATGACTGGGCGCGCGTGGAGCGTCAGAGCGTTGTGCTGAACGCCATCTTCACCAAGCTGCAGAGCGCAAGCGCCACCGAGCTGATCGGCAGCATGCGCAAGCTGGTTCCGTATGTTACGACCTCGCTTTCGCCGACTGATATGGCGTCGCTGATCGTCGGCGCGGTCAAGAACGGCATTCCGACACTTGAGCACACCCGTATTCCGGTGGATGGCGAGTGGAGCTATTCCGGTAATTCCAGCGAGTTTATTACCTACGATCTGGATGTGGCAGCCGACCATATTCACGCATACATCTATGATGACGCGGATATCGGCAGCGGCACGACCGATGATGATACCGGCACGGACAGCAAGTCTGATACGGATACCGGGACGGATACGACCGATTCGTCCAAGAGCACGGACACCAAGTCGAATACCACTGCGGTGGACCCGGAATCCCTTGTGGAGGAAGGCGGCTGGTACGATTCTGACACCGGTGACTATTATGATTGCGATGGTGACCGATACAGTCTGGACGAAAACGGGAATAAGGTGTATTATTAAACTTGTGATCGTTAGAGAACGAAGCAGGGGACATGACGACGATCATGTCCCCTATTCTTATATGGGAATAAGTGCTATAAGAAATAGAGAGAAAGAGTACAAACAGAAAGCAGGTAAAAACCGATGTATGTAAAACGAATTCTCCCGAACGGTGTGCGTCTGATTACCGAACGGATCGACAACATGCGCACGGTGTCGGTCGGCATCTGGGTCGGCAACGGCAGCCGATACGAACCCGCAGAGCTCGGCGGCGTATCGCATTTCATCGAGCACATGATCTTCAAGGGCACGGAAAAACGCTCTGCCCGCCATATTGCAATCGCAATCGATGCATTAGGCGGGCAGGCGAATGCATTCACAGATAAGGAATGCACATGCTACTATATGAAGGTTCTGGACAGCCGGCTGAAAAACGCGGTGGCTCTGCTGGCGGATATGTTCCTGCATTCCCGCTTTGCACAGGAGGATCTGGAGCTGGAGCGCGGTGTCGTTCTCGAGGAGATCGACATGTACGAGGACTCTCCGGAGGATGTTGCCATCGACAAGCTGTTCGAGAGCTGCTACAGCGGCTCGGCACTTGGCCGCCCGATTCTCGGCACGGCGGAAACGCTCGAGCCGATGACCTCGGAAACACTGCACAAGTATATGCGCGAATATTACCGTCCGCAGGATACAGTTGTTGCGGTTTCCGGCCACTTTACCGATGAGGATCTCGATTTTATCGAGGAGCTGTTCTCCGAGATGCAGGGCGAGGGCAAAAACGTTATCACACCGGCAGCCTACCAGCCGAGCCTGTTCCTGAAGGATAAGGAGATCGAGCAGAACCACCTGTGCCTGTCCTTCCCGGGCGTATCGCTTGTCAGCGAGGACCGCTTTGCAATGAACCTGCTCAGTTCCATCCTCGGCGGCGGCATGTCGTCCCGCCTGTTCCAGAGCGTGCGCGAGCAGAACGGCTTGTGCTACTCGGTGTACACGTTTACCACACCGCATCTGGATACCGGTCTGCTGTCCATCTACACCGGTCTGGGGCAGGAAACCGAGCGCAAGGCGCTCGATCTCATTCTGCATGAACTCGATGAATTCTGTCAGAACGGACCGGCGCCGGACGAACTGTCTCGCTGCCGTGAGCAGGCCAAGACCACGCTGCTGATGGGGCTGGAGAATACAGGCAACCGCATGATGACCATCGGCCGCAGTGAGCTGCTGCGCGGCGAGGTATCCAAGATCGAGGAAGTGCTCGATTCCTACGACCGCGTGACTGCAAATGATATCCTGAACCTTGCCCGCCGTGTGTTCGACCGCTCGAAGGCTTCTCTGGCCGTTGTCGGACAGCCGGACAGCGAGGATACATACCGCGAACTGCTTCGTTGAATCAGCTCTGTACTTGCTTGCAGAGGTAGGTAATCACATCCCGACGGGTGACAATACCGCAGAAGATACCGCGTCCGTCCACTACAGGTACAAAATTCTGCGCTGTGACCAGATCGACCATATCCTCCATGCGTGCATCAATGCTTACCGAGCGGTGGTGTACCCGCAGCTCAACCTGACCGACGGTCAGCTGTTCAAGGGTTTCCTTCGGGTAATGCAGCACCAGCCGCAGAAAATCACCTTCGGTGATCGTTCCGGCGTATTTACCCTTGGCATCTACCACAGGAATCGCTGTGAAGCCGCTGTGGAGCATGTCGTCAATGGCCTTCTGCACCGGGCAGCTTTCGGTTAAGTAGGAAACCTCTACCTTGGGTTTCAGGAAGAACGAAATATTCATAGTATCGCTCCTTAAAAATTGTAATATAAATCGTAGCAGAGCAGCACCGTGAAGATGATTCACCGGTGCTGCTTTTGTTACCTCTATTGTACGATAGACAGGAGCGGCGGTCAACTGGAATTTGACATTCCTTACAGATTGTTAACAAATTGCAAAGTTGATATTGTAAAAAATGACGGATAGATAATTCTTATCGTAAGAAATTTAAACGGTATACTTGACTTGAACTCTTTTAACTGCTAAAATGATGAAGTAACAGAAGTGCAAAAGTTCTGTGAAAAGTAAAATTTGAACAAAGAAGGGTTTCCCATGAAGAAGAGATTACTCGCAGCGCTGATGGCTGGCGCCATGGCACTCACGATGACTGCCTGCGGCGGCAGCAGCTCCGGCAGCGATGACAGCAATGCAGCCTCCGGCAGCGATTCCGGTTCGGCTGGCAGCTACAAGGTAGGCATCGTTCAGCTGGTTCAGCATGAGGCGCTGGATGCGGCTACGCAGGGTTTTCAGGATAAGCTGAAGGAGCTGGTTGAGGCTGACGGCGGTTCGGTTGAATTTGATCCGCAGAATGCTTCCGGCGAGTCCGCAAACTGCACCACGATTGTAAACGGCTTTGTTTCCGAAGGTGTTGACCTGATCATGGCCAATGCTACTGCAGCACTGCAGGCAGCACAGGCCGGCACCTCTGATATTCCGATCCTCGGCACCTCGGTAACCGACTACGGCACCGCACTCGGCGTATCCGACTGGACCGGCAAGACCGGCACCAACATCTCCGGTACTACCGATCTTGCACCGCTCGACGGTCAGGCCGACATGCTCAAGGAGCTGTTCCCGGATGCCAAGAACGTAGGTCTGCTGTACTGCTCCGCTGAGCCGAACTCCAAGTACCAGATCGATACCATCAAGCCGCTGCTTGAGAAGCTGGGTTACACCTGCACCGAATATGCGTTCACCGACTCCAACGACGTTGCTTCCGTAACGCAGAAGGCTGCTGCGGCAAGCGATGTTATGTATATCCCGACCGATAACACCGCTGCTTCCTGCACCGAGGCAATTGCAAACGTTGTTATCCCGGCAAAGGTTCCGGTTATCGCAGGCGAGCAGGGCATCTGCAACGGCTGCGGCGTAGCTACCCTGTCGATCGACTACTACGAACTGGGTCAGGCTACCGGTGAGATGGCTTACGAGATCCTCGCCAACGGCGCAAACCCGGGTGATATGGAAGTACAGCCTGCACCGAACTTCACGAAGATGTACAACAAGACTAACTGCGAGAAGCTGGGCATCACCGTTCCGGATGATTACACGGCAATCGAAGGCTAAAAGCTGAAAACCAAAGCACCGTACTTTATGTACGGTGCTGAGGCTGTCGAAAAACTCCGTTTTTCGACAGCCTCTCGATTGAAACCACGCTTTCAATCGAATCTTGACGAAAAGCCGCGCCCTACGGGCACAATTTTTCGTCCCTTGTATAATTCCCGAGGTACACAAGGTGAATTGCCGCATAGCGGCAAGAGAGGGTGGTCTGGACCACGCCCCCGGGAATTATGAATTTGCTGTGCAAATTCTATTTTATGCGTGCTGCCGCACGAAAAGTAAAAACGATAGATTGACTTTATCGACAGACTGAGCACCGTACTTTATGTACGGTGCTTTTTCATCTGCAGGAGAAATTTTGCGCACGGACGTGCGGTTTTACAGCGAAAATATACGTCAAATTGCCGAAAAATGAGGAAAAGAGCAAATAAAACTTACAATTTGCAAGAAAATGTGCTATAATTATATCAGAAAAAGTGGATAACGGAAACAGAATGAAACGCGATGTGTGAGGAGGCATCTTGATGTATCAGGCAGGAGAGTTCATTGTGTACGGAACCAACAGTGTGTGCCGGGTAGAGTCAATCGGCAAGCCGCCGTTCGAGACCGAGGAGGATAAGCTGTACTATACGCTGGTACCGGTAACGGGCACGGAGACCATCTATATTCCGACGGATTCGCCGGTGTTTACCCGTCCGGTGATCTCCCGCGAAAAAGCAGAGGAACTTATCAACTCTATTCCTGACATCGAAGAGGACCACTTTGTCTGCCATAGTGTCCGTATGGCGAATGAGCATTATCAGGCGGCGCTGCAGAGCCACGACTGCGAGGAGCTTGTGCAGCTGATCAAGACGGTTTACGCCAAGTCGCGTCGGCACGGACGCCGTGTCAGTCAGGTCGATCAGCGCTACCGCAAGCGTGCCGAGGAACTGCTCAACAGCGAGCTTTCGGTTGCACTCGGTATTCCGCTCAAGGAAGTTCCGGCGTACATCAATCAGAAGATTGGCAAGCCGGAAAAAAAGACGGCAAAGAAAACTGAAGAATAAATAGAAAAAGAGAGGCTTTGAAGCCTCTCTTTTTCAGTCTGTCGGGAAAACGAAGTTTTCGACAGTCCATTTGTTTAGGAACCGGAGAACCATTTTCGGATTTTCTCGAGGAAACCCGGATGCGGCGCAGGCTGTGCGGCCTGCTTGCGGGCGTTCTCAATGGCCTGCTGCATAAGCAGATCCTGTGCGCAGATGGGGTCCTGAACGGCAGGCTTTTTGCAGTAGGTGCCGTCCGGCTGCAGCACACGCGCCTTGACAGTATCGTGCTGCATGGCATAGAGAATATCATGCAGGCGGGCGCGGACGGCAGGATTGTCGATCGGACAGGCAATTTCAACGCGGCGTTCGGTGTTGCGTGTCATCAGATCGGCGGAGGAGATATACATTTTTTCCTCGTCACCGCGGCCGAACACATAAATGCGGGAATGCTCAAGAAAACGTCCGACAATGCTCGTCACTGTGATGTTCTCGGTGTGGCCCGGCACACCGGGCAGCAGGCAGCAGATGCCGCGCACGATCATCTCGACTGTGACGCCTGCGCAGGATGCCTCCTGCAGCTTGGCGATTACGTCGATATCGGTCAGCGAATTGAACTTAAGCAGGATGTAACCGTCCTTGCCTTTGGCAATCTGCTCGTCCATCAGCGCCAGAATGTTGTTTTTCAGGCCGGTCGGCGCGACGAACAGGCGGCTATAGCGTCCGGACAGGTTGCCGAGCGCCATATTGTTGAAGAACGCGCCTGCGTCCTGACCGATTCGTTCATCCGCCGTGATGAGCGACACGTCCGTGTACTGCTTGGCGGTTTTCTCGTTGTAGTTGCCGGTGCCGACCTGCGTAATATGGCGGACGGCTCCGCGTTCTCTGCGGGTGATCAGGCAGATCTTGGAGTGCACCTTGTAATCCTCAAAGCCGTAAATGATCTTGCAGCCGGCTTCTTCCATGCGTTCGGACCAGTCAATGTTGTTCTGCTCGTCAAAGCGCGCGCGCAGCTCGATGAGTGCGGTAACGTCCTTGCCGTTTTCGGCGGCAGCACACAGGTATTCGACCAGCTTTGCCTTGTTTGCCAGCCGGTAAATCGTGATGCGGATCGCCAGTACAGCCGGGTCGTTTGCCGCTTCACGAATCATCTGCAGGAACGGCTCCATGCTCTCATACGGATAGGACAGCAGAATATCCCGCTGCAGAGCGGCCTTGAGCAGACTCTGACCGGCAGACAGCATGGCCGGCTGCTGCGGCGTGAAGGGCGCGTCGCTGAGAAATGCGCGCTTTTTTTCCGGCAGGTGTTCGCCGAGCGAGAACGCATATCCGAGCTTGAGCGGTGCTGTGCGCGACAGGAAAATCTGTGCATCGCTGACCTCAAAGCGGCTGCGGAAGTGCTCTTTGAAGTGGTCGCTGATGGGACGGTTGATCTCCACGCGCACGACAGCCATGCGGCGGCGCTGCCGCAGCAGCTTTTCCATCTTTTTGCGAAAATCTCCGCCTTCTACGCCGAAGGTCTCATCGTCCACCTGAATATCCGCATTGCGGGTAACGCAGAGCACGGTCTTTTCAAGTACATCGTACATCTCGAACACATGGTCAGCGTAGGCGAGCAGAATATCCTCGGTGAGAATATAGCGCGACGGTGTCTCCGGCAGGAACACAACCGGCGGCAGCGATGCGGGCACGGGCAGCAGACCGAGCCGTTCGGTCTTTTTGTGGCTGAGCAGCGCGGCAATATGCAGTACCTTGCCCTCAAGGTGCGGGAACGGATGGTGCGAGTCCACAATCTGCGGCGAGAGAACCGGCGCAATGATATCCTTGAAATACCGCTTGATGTATTTCTGTTCGTCCGGCGCAAGCGAATCCATTGTCAGTCGGCGCAGACCGATCGCACTCAGTTTGCTGTCCACATCGGAGAACGCCGCGTCACGACGTGCATAGAGCGGCTCAACCGCCTTGTAGATCAGATGCAGCTGCTCTTTGGCGGTCAGACCGGATTTGCTGTCGGTATGCTCCTTGTCCACGGTGGCCATGTCGCACAGGCTGCCGACGCGGATCATGAAGAACTCATCCAGATTACTGGTAAAGATTGCGAGGAATTTGAAACGCTCGAGCAGAGGCACGTTCTCATCCTCCGCCTCGGCGAGCACGCGGGCGTTGAACTGCAGCCACGAAAGCTCACGGTTCTGGGTGTAGCCTTGCTCCCAAATCTTCTGTGTCATATCATATCCCCCTTCGTGCTGGCATACGCCGTCATTTTATAGTTACTATTATACTGCGCTTTTGTAAAGGAACAATGTGTTTCATGTAAAATGTATAAAAAGTTTCTTTCGTCCGCAGGTCTTGCGGGAAATGAAAAGCTCTGTTATACTGGATATAAAATAAGAAGAAAGAGGGAGAAAATCAGATATGATCAACATCTGGCATGACATTGATCCGAGTCGCGTAACGCCGGAGAGCTTTACGGCAGTCATTGAAATTCCGGCAGGCAGCAAGAAAAAGTATGAGCTGGACAAGCAGACCGGTCTGCTGCGGCTGGATCGTATTCTGTATACTTCAACGCATTATCCGGCCAATTACGGCTTTATTCCGCGCACTTATGCGGGTGACGGCGATCCGCTGGATGTGCTCGTGCTGTGCAGTGAAACGCTTGACCCGATGGTCGAGGTGGACTGCTATCCGATCGGCGTGATCCGCATGATTGATGATGATGAGATCGACGATAAGATCATCGCCATTCCGTTCGAGGATCCGAACTGGAACTATTATCATGATATCGACCAGCTGCCGCCGCATCACGGCAACGAGATCGCGCATTTCTTCGAGATTTACAAGAGCCTGGAGCACAAGTACACCGCAACGTCGGACGCGCTGACGCGTTCGGTAGCGGTCAAGGTGATCAAGGAATGTATCGAGCGATATGAGGTTCATTACTGCGGCAAGTGTCCGAGTAAGGAGTATGAGTCGGAGAAAAAGCGCCTCAAGGAAGAAAAGAAGGAAGCCAAGGAGAAGGAAAAGCTCATTAAGGATATCCGCAAAGGCTAAGTACATAAAGCCAAGGACAGCTTTTGCATCAACGAGCGGCGTGACACGGGTCTCTCCGAGGAGCTTCTCTGGCTCTTTAGGCGAAACCGTGCGTTTGATGCGGCATCCGTTATATGAAAAAACACAGCCATCCATTTGGATGGCTGTGTTTTTTGGAGCAGGGTACGGGAATCGAACCCGCCTCTGTGGCTTGGGAAGCGACCGTTCTACCGATGAACTAACCCTGCAGACAACAGTATTATTGTAAAGGTCTGATGGGCTTTTGTCAAGTGTCCGGACGGGGAATCCGTGGTGTTTTCACCGCCCAAACCGGAAAAAAGACCGCTGTACAATCATACAGCGGTCTTTCTATTGTTTATCTCACTTGCGGGTCTTAGAGAAATCGCGGCAAGCCGTGCTGCCTCTCCAGGAGTAGCCGGGGTTCTGCATAAACATGGATTCAGCCATCATACCGAGCGTGCGGATGTAATTTTTCTTAGTCATGATAATGAGCCTCCTTTAATCCGTCTTCTGACGGTGCTGCTAACATTTTTCTGTTCTTTCTGATTACGATATTATTATAGCGCATTTCAGAAAAAACACAATACGCAATTTCGTTATATTGCATTAAAACCATGAAAAGAATTTGTATAATATCCGCAAGAGAAAAGGCGCATGTCTCAAACATACGCCTTGTGCATTGTTACTTTTTACCGGTATACGGACGAAGGTCCAGCAGAGCACGCTCTACGCTCCAGTAGAAGCCCTGTTCACCGACCATATCATAAATACCGGAGCGGTGCATCATATTCATGGCACTGCTCGGCAGGCCGCACAGTACGATATCCACGCCGTTTTCGTGCAGCGAACGAAGAATATCCATCAGCGCCTGTGCTGCCGAAATATCAATATACGGCACGCCGCGCATGGACAGCAGCAGCGTATCACAGGTGCCGACACGCTCGGTCAGCTGCTCAATGGTGTCGATGTTGGCGAAGATCAGCGGACCGGTGATGTAAGCGACCATTGCGTTGCGGTAACGCTCGTTCAGCGCCTCGTCGTTGTTCTTGATGCGGGACATGTCAACACGCTCGTAGTTGATCTGCAGCTTAGACAGACGGGCAACCATCAGGATCAGACCGAGACCGACACCGACTACGATCGCAACCGTCAGGTCGAATACGATGGTGCAGATCATGGTGACGATAAACTTCGCCATGGCACCCTTGAAACGGTGGCTGAACATGTACTTGATGGCGTGCCACTCGTTCATGCGCCATGCCGTGACCATCAGCACGCCTGCCAGACCGGCCAGCGGCACATTCTGAATGACCGGCGCGAGCAGAAACATCATGATCAGCAGACCGACCGCATGGAAGATACCGGTCAGACGGGTCTGCGCACCCGAGCGAACTGCTACCGAGGTACGCGCCAGAGCAGCAGTCGCCGGAATGCCGCCGAACATCGGCAGCACCATATTGCCGACGCCCTGTGCGAACAGCTCCTGATCGTTGTTGAGCTTGACGCCGGTCGCGCGGCCGGCGGACGCACCGCACAGCAGGCTCTCGAGCATGTTCAGCACCGCGATGGAGAACGCCGGTGCCAGCAGAGCAGGAACTGTGTTCCAGTTAATCTGTGCCGGAGACAGACGATCCGGCAGCATGAGCGTTTTCGGAATCTCGCCGACGGTTGCGATATCGAGCTTCAGAATCATCGTTGCCGCAGTTGCGATGATAATGCCGATGAGCGAGGCCGGTACGACCGCGTTCCACTTTTTCGGGAAGAACACCATCAGCAGAACGACAAAAAGCGCGATCAGCGTGGTAGCAATATCTGGATGAAAGCCGAGATCCTTATACGAGATGATCTTCGCAATCGCACTGGCCCCTTCCGAGTGCGTGCCGAAGAAGTTGTCAATCTGACCCATCGCGATGATGACCGCAATACCCGAGGTAAAACCGGTGATAACCGGCGCGGGTACGAAGGCGGTCAGGTTGCCGAGGTGCAGCACCGCTGCAAGGATGAGCAGCGCACCGGCGAGAAAGGTTGCCATGAACATGCCCTGCATGCCGTAGGTCGCGATCAGCGAGCCGAGAATGGCTGCCATCGCACCGGTCGGACCGGAAATCTGATAATAGCCGCCGGTCAGCGCCGAGATGATAAGACCGGCAACAATCGCCGTAACCAGGCCGCAGGCCGCCGTCGCACCGGCCGATACGCCGAACGCCAGTGCCAGAGGTAGCGCCACTGCCGCAACGGTCAGACCGGCCATCAGGTCCTTGGCCAGCTTTTGCCCGTTGTAGCCCTTGAATTCCTGTTGAAGCTGCCGCAAAAATGCAGTTCCCATGATGTTTTTATTCCCCTTTTCGTGATTCTCCCGTACACAGCAAAAAGCAGGGTGGCCAACGGAAAACGTCAGCACCCTGCTTTGTGGTGTACAGGCGTATAGCAACAGTATATCATATGGGAAACGATACAGCAAATAAAAATGGCGGAAAAACAGAAAATTGTGCAAATTGTTGAACATTCTGCGCGGTTATCACGCGAATTTAACCATGCGGAAATTTGACGGGAGGACAGGCGTTGCAAAATTCCGTCAAACAGCATATAATCTAAGGCATGAGCATGGAAGCATGAAAGGAAATGAAAAGCTATGCATGACGATCTGACCGCACAGGACATTGAAATGATGCAGAAGGAGCTGGACCACCGCAAGCTGGAGCTGATGCCCGAGCTGATCGAGGAGGTCAAGCGCACACGTGCGTTCGGCGACCTGAGTGAAAATTTTGAATACAAAGCCGCCAAGCAGGCGCAGAACCGTAACCGCAGCCGCATCCGCTATCTGGAGCGCATGATTAAATCCGCGCATGTGATTGAGGATAAGGCAGGCGCGGATGAGGTCGGTCTGTTCGATAAGGTGGAACTGCTGTTTGAGGACGATGATGACACGGACACCATTCAGGTGGTAACGACCGTGCGGTGTGATCCGCTGAACGGCAGAATCAGCTGCAAGGCACCGCTCGGTAAGGCGGTGCTCGGCAAAAAGGTCGGTGACCAGGTGGATGTCACCACCGAGGAGGGCGACAGCTATACCGTTGTGATCAAGTCCATCACCAAGGAGAAGGATGATGGGTCGGGACCTATTTTGTAATTGAAAAATGGAGAATGAATGTGCGCACCGAAGGCGCGGATTAAATAATCGTGCTATGCACGATACCTTCATTCTCCATCCTCAATTCTCCATTTTCCATTATTCAACATGATAAATAAAAACTGCTGCATAAACTTCGGTGCAGCAGTTTTTTTCATGTACTCACAGCCCAAACAGCAGCAGGGCGGCGGTGAGCAGAAACTGTTCCCAGTCCACCGCGCCGTCATCGTCCATCAGCAGGAACCACACGATGAGCAGGGCGATCATAGTATCCATATCCAGCCGGACACCCTGCAGACGCGCATTCAGCATGCGTCCGAGACCGGAAAAGGTGCTGCTCTGCAGCGGCTCGCTTGTTTCCGGTGCGGTCTGCTCTGCGGCGGCAAGATAGCGGTTATACATGGGTCGGCACCTCCTATAAGGCTCGCGGCGCGGTATCGTCTGCAGAGAGGTTCACCTGTCCGAGTGCCGCGCGCGCCATCCGAGCCATGCTGACCAGACGGAGGGCACGGTCGAACTGGCCGGAAACCTCCTCGGCAACGAACGGCTTGAGCGCACCGAGCAGTGCGCGTTTTTCCGGTTTTACGGCATTCTGCCCGCTCTGCGCGATCGCGCCGATGACCGGAAGCGCCTTCTGCATCATTTCGGAAGCAGGGTCATAGGCGTTCTGCGGCTCTGTCTGTGCGGACGGCTGACCGCCGAGCAGGTCGGACACGGTTTTCATCGCGTTCTGCAGTGCTTCCGGGTCGCTCAGCAGCGAGGAAAGCATATCGTTTTCCATGCAAAGGCCTCCTTATTTGCCGAAAATGTGCCGCAGCTGAGCGGCAAGCCGCGCACCCTCGGGTGTCTGCATGAGTTTTTGCGCTGCCTGTGCTGCGCTGCGCATGTCACCTCTTTGAGCGGCTTTTGCGGCCTGTTCCAGCTCATCGGCATGCTGTGCAGACAGCTGCTCGACCGCACGCCTGCCGTCTGCGGTGCCGAGCGCACCGGAAAGCCGTTCGAGCGCTGCATCTCCACCGGCCTGTGCCGCAAGTCTGCGGAGCAGTTCGTTCTGATCCATTCGCGTCCCGTCCTCTCTCATAAGAAGTTGTTTCATGACAGTATATGCCGCCGGGAGGAGAAGTGTGTGCACAGGGGAATAAATTGTGGCTGATCGCAAGAAAATTACTTTACATCGCGGGATACTCGGTGTAAAATACAGCTATATGTGCGGCGGCGCAGAGAGAGGGAACAACATGAAAGTGCTGATATTTGCAGATTCCCACGGCTATAACATGGCAATGGCCTTTGCGGTAGACAGGGAAGAACCGGATGCGGTCATTCACTTAGGCGATCACGCCGAGGATGCCCGGGAGATCGAGCGTGTGTTCCCGGCTATGCCGATCTGCCGTGTGCGGGGCAACAACGATTTTGATCCCGAAGTGCCGCTGAATGCGGTTGTGACACCGGGCGGCGTGCGGATTTATATCACGCACGGCCACCGTGAGCGTGTCGGCATGCTGTCGAGCGGCATTGTGTCCCAGCGGGCTTACGAGGAGCACTGCGCGCTTGCCTTTTTCGGGCATACGCACCGCATGATGCTCGAGCGGGAGAACGGCGTGTGGGTATGCAATCCGGGCAGCATCAGTCTGCCGCGCGGCGGTCCGGCCAGCTATGCACGGCTGACCATCGAGAACGGACGGGCTACGCTGCTCGAGCTGGTCGATGAGGACGGCAGTCTGCTGCGAAAAGAGAGTCTGTAAGAGAAATAGAAAATTAGGAGAACATTATGCTTTTAGCAATCGACGTAGGCAACACCAACATGGTGTTCGGTTTATATGACGGAGACAAGCTGCGCGGCTCGTTCCGCATTTCCACCAATTCCGAGCGCACCTCGGATGAGCTGGGCATGCTGATCGCGCAGTATTATCACTTCCACGATATCGCCTGTGCGGATACGACTGCGGTCGTTATCGCGTCCGTAGTGCCGCCGGTGATGTACACGCTCATCAACGCCATCCGCAAGTATCTGTTTGTGCAGCCGGTCATTGCAGGCCGCGATGCGGATATCGGCATTGAAAACTGCTATGCCAACCCGCGCGAGGTCGGCGCGGACCGACTGGTCAACGCGGTTTCTGCGGTTCGCAAGTACGGCAAGCCGCTCATCATCGTGGATATCGGCACGGCGACCACCTTCGATGCCATCGACGAGAACGGCGCGTATCAGGGCGGCGCGATTTTCCCGGGTCTGAAGGTGGCGATGGAAGCGCTGTTCCTCAAGGCTTCCAAGCTGCCGCGCGTGGACATCGAGCGCCCGAAGAACGCCATCGGCAAGACTACCGTGCAGTCCATGCAGTCCGGTGCGGTGCGCGGCTATGTCGGCGCGCTGACCGGCATTATCACGGATATCCAGAAGGAGCTGGGTGGCAAGGCGAGAGTCGTCGCTACCGGCGGCATGGGCCGCATGATGGCGGAATACTGCGACCTCATCGACGATGTGGACCCGAACCTGACGCTCGAGGGTCTGCGTCTCATCTACGAGAACAACCGCGAGGCATTTGAAAACCGCAAGCTGGATATGAATAACAGCGTCATCGAGGTGACTGAGGAAGGTGCATGGCAGGAGAACAAATAAGTTAAGCTGCCGTGGAACCGCTTTTTCGGCAAACACAAGTGACTTTCTGCCGAAAACAGTAATTCTGCTGAAAAAACGCAGAAAAAGGCTTGAACTTTTTCAAATCACTGCGGTGAAAAGTGCTTTGCAAAACCGATAGAATGTTGTAAAATAGAAGTGGTTTCGTGTATGCGAACACCACTTCTATTTTTGTTTTTGGGCACGGTGTGGGTTACACCGTGGAGAAGGCTGTGGAAGCCGCAACCACCCATTCTGACGAGAATGGGGCGCGAAAGCGAAAGCCTTTCGCGTCGGGACATAAAGGAGCGAAGGAAACACACATGGGTATGACAATCGCGCAGAAGATTTTGAAAGCGCACTTGGTAGACGGTGAAATGGTACTGGGTCAGGAGATCGGTCTTAAGATCGACCAGACGCTGACGCAGGATGCCACCGGCACGATGGCTTATCTCCAGTTTGAGGCGATGGGCGTCGATCAGGTCAAGACCGAGCGATCGGTCGCTTACATTGACCACAATACCCTGCAGTCCGGCTTCGAGAATGCGGACGACCACAAATATATCGGTTCTGTCGCTAAGAAGCACGGCATCTACTATTCGAAGGCAGGCAACGGCATCTGCCATCAGGTGCATCTGGAGCGCTTCGGCGCACCGGGCAAGACCCTGATCGGCTCGGACAGCCATACGCCGACCGGCGGCGGCATCGGCATGCTGGCGTTCGGTGCCGGCGGTCTGGACGTTGCAGTCGCAATGGGCGGCGGCGCGTACTACATCCCGATGCCGAAGATGGTCCGCGTCAACCTGACCGGCAAGCTATCGCCGTGGGTATCTGCGAAGGACGTTATTCTGGACGTACTGCGCCAGATGACCGTCAAGGGCGGTGTCGGCAAGATCGTAGAGTACGCCGGCGAGGGCGTAAAGACCCTGTCCGTACCGGAGCGTGCCACCATCACCAACATGGGCGCTGAGCTGGGTGCTACCACCTCGATCTTCCCGTCCGACGAGGCAACCAAGAAGTTCCTCGAGGCACAGGGCCGCGGTGACGTATGGGTACCGCTGTCCTCCGACCCAGACGCAGAGTACGACGAGGAGTACACCGTAGACCTGTCCGCGCTTGAGCCGCTGGCCGCGATGCCGCATATGCCGGATAACGTCAAGAAGGTATCCGAGATCGGCGAGATCAAGGTAAACCAGTGCTGCATCGGTTCGTGCACCAACTCCTCTTACTACGACATGATGAAGGTTGCCTCCATCCTCAAGGGCAAGACCGTAAGCCCGGAGGTTTCTCTGACCATCAGCCCCGGCTCCAAGCAGGTATTCAACATGCTGGCGCAGAACGGCGCTCTGGCGGACATCATTTCGGCCGGTGCGCGTATCCTGGAGTGCGCCTGCGGTCCCTGCATCGGCATGGGTCAGTCGCCGGAGTCCGGCGGCGTATCGCTGCGTACCTTCAACCGCAACTTTGAGGGCCGTTCCGGCACCCAGGATGCACAGATCTTCCTCGTATCTCCGGAGGTTGCAGCAGCGTCTGCACTGACCGGTGTGCTGACCGATCCGCGCACCCTCGGCGAGATGCCGCAGATCGAAATGCCTGAGCATTTCACCATCAACGACAACATGATCGTAAAGCCGGCCGAGAATCCGGCTGAGGTCGAGGTCGTTCGCGGCCCGAACATCAAGCCCTTCCCGCTGGGCAAGGCGCTCGAGGCATCCTACACCGGCAAGGTCGTTCTCAAGACCGAGGACAACATCACCACCGACCACATCCTGCCGGCCGGCGCAAAGCTGCTGCCGTACCGCTCGAATGTGCCGTACTACTCCAACTACTGCTTTATCAACGTCGATCCGGAGTTCCCGTCCCGCTGCAAGGAGCAGGGCGGCGGCGTAATTGTCGGTGGCGCAAACTACGGTCAGGGCTCGTCCCGTGAGCATGCAGCGCTCGTTCCGCTGTATCTGGGCGTAAAGGCCGTACTGTGCAAGTCCTTCGCACGAATTCACAAGGCAAATCTGGTCAACTCCGGTATCATCCCGCTGACCTTTGCCGATCCGGCAGACTACGATGCAATCAATCTGCTGGATGAAATCTCTCTGCCGAACGTGCTCGAGGAAGTAAAGAACGGCGAGCAGGTCACCGTTGTTTGCGGCGGCAAGACCTTCAAGGCCGACTGTGAGGTTTCCGAGCGCCAGCGTCACGCACTGCTTGCAGGCGGCACGCTGCTGTATGCACGTCAGCAGAACAAGTAAGTCAAGACCTTATGCCGACCGGAGAGCCAGGCGGGTTCTCCAGTCGGACTTGACAGCCATATTTTCTTTTGTTAAAATAATATCAATGGTGTAGGAGGACAAAACTATGTCTATCGACCAGTCTGTTCTGGATAAATTTGAGGCAGTTGTAGAGAGCCAGCGCAAGCGTATCATGGATATGAAGGCGCAGGACGATTTTATTGATTACTCCAAGCTGGACAAGCTGATCATCGGCGTGTGCGGCGGCGACGGCATCGGTCCGATGATCACCGGTATGGCACAGCACGCGCTGGAGGTTCTGCTGGCAGACAAGGTAAAGGCCGGCAAGGTGGAGTTCCGCGTGATCGACGGCCTGACCATCGAGCGCCGTGCTGAACTCGGCTGCGCAATCCCGCCCGACGTTATGGAAGAGCTGAAGAAGTGCCACGTTATCCTGAAGGGCCCCACTACGACCCCGCGCAAGGGCGATCCGTGGCCGAACGTAGAGTCCGCAAACGTTGCAATGCGCAAGGCTCTCGACCTGTTTGCCAACGTGCGCCCGGTAAAGGTGCCGGAGCTGGGTATCGACTGGACGTTCTACCGCGAGAACACCGAGGGCGGCTACGCTGTCGGCTCTCAGGGCGTACAGATTGATGACGATCTGTTCATCGACTTTACCGTAGCTACCTCGCAGGGCTGTGAGCGTATCGCTCGTCTGGCCTTCGACTATGCGCGCAAGACCGGCAAGAACCGCGTTTCCTGCGTCACCAAGGCGAATATCATCAAAACCACCGACGGCAAGTTCCTCGATACCTGCCAGAAGGTAGCCAAGGAGTATCCGGAAGTACAGTTTGATGACTGGTACATCGACATCATGACCGCAAAGCTGCTCGACGACAAGCGCCGCCGCGACTTTAAGGTCGTTGTATTGCCGAACCTGTATGGCGACATCATCACTGACGAGGCCGCTGAGATCCAGGGCGGTGTTGGTACGGCAGGCTCTGCCAATATCGGCAAGCGCTATGCGATGTTCGAGGCAATTCAC